>QWCQ01000018.1_pt1 | contig 250765 bp, 220 predicted proteins | sample 1972701 | NCBI WGS metagenome assembly QWCQ01 (sample SAMN09866704, study PRJNA288562) | Human gut metagenome isolate pre4_stool, whole genome shotgun sequencing...
ACAGCATCGCAGCCCTCTGTACCGGCCATTGTAGCATGTGTGAAGCCCTGGACATAAGGGGCATGATGATTTGACGTCATCCCCACCTTCCTCCGAGTTGACCCCGGCAGTCTCTCACGAGTCCCCACCATAACGTGCTGGCAACATAAGACAAGGGTTGCGCTCGTTGCGGGACTTAACCCAACATCTCACGACACGAGCTGACGACAACCATGCACCACCTGTATAGAAGCCACAAGGGAAACCACATCTCTGCAGCGATCCTCTATATGTCAAGCCCAGGTAAGGTTCTTCGCGTTGCATCGAATTAATCCACATGCTCCGCCGCTTGTGCGGGCCCCCGTCAATTTCTTTGAGTTTTAGCCTTGCGGCCGTACTCCCCAGGCGGGGCGCTTAATGCGTTAGCTACGGCACGGAGCCCGTGGAAGGAACCCCACACCTAGCGCCCACCGTTTACGGCATGGACTACCAGGGTATCTAATCCTGTTCGCTACCCATGCTTTCGCTCCTCAGCGTCAGTTACTACCCAGAGACCTGCCTTCGCCATCGGTGTTCTTCCTGATATCTGTGCATTCCACCGCTACACCAGAAATTCCAGTCTCCCCTGTAGTACTCAAGTCAGCCCGTATCGCCTGCACGTCCAGGGTTAAGCCCTAGGATTTCACAGACGACGTGACAAACCGCCTACGAGCTCTTTACGCCCAGTAATTCCGGACAACGCTCGCACCCTACGTATTACCGCGGCTGCTGGCACGTAGTTAGCCGGTGCTTCTTCTGCAGGTACCGTCACTTGCGCTTCGTCCCTACTGAAAGAGGTTTACAACCCGAAGGCCGTCATCCCTCACGCGGCGTCGCTGCATCAGGCTTTCGCCCATTGTGCAATATTCCCCACTGCTGCCTCCCGTAGGAGTCTGGGCCGTATCTCAGTCCCAATGTGGCCGATCACCCTCTCAGGCCGGCTACCCGTCGTCGCCTTGGTAGGCCATTACCCCACCAACAAGCTGATAGGCCGCGGGCTCATCCTGCACCGAAAAACTTTCCACCAAACCCCATGAGGAGAAAGGTCCTATCCGGTATTAGACCCAGTTTCCCAGGCTTATCCCAGAGTGCAGGGCAGATTGCCCACGTGTTACTCACCCGTTCGCCACTCGAGCACTCCAGCAAGCTGGAGCCTTTCCGTTCGACTTGCATGTGTTAAGCACGCCGCCAGCGTTCGTCCTGAGCCAGAATCAAACTCTCCATAAAAGATCACAATCACAACCACAAGGCCGCAATCAGAACAAAAAAGAAAGATTCAAGCAAAAAAACTCGAAAACAAACATCCACACCCAACGGGGGTTGAGCGCAGACAAAAATTGGCATTCAATAAAATCAGTACACTGTTGAGTTCTCAAACAACATGCCCACTCAACATGCCCACTCAGCGACCAGAAAAGGTTATTTTCTCTTCTCTGAGTGCAACTTCTCTAGTTTACCATCTGATGTTGTCTCCGTCAAAATCGGCGGAAACTCTGTCCTGGTGACTGGGAGTTGGCCTGAAACTGACGAGAAGTCTTTGGAGGCTTCCTTAGTCGCTTTCGCGGCCGGCCAGTTTCGCTGACTTGGAATAAGTTACTCACTCCACCGGATGAAGTCAAATCACCTGGTCACAGTGATTTCCTTAATTACAGTGATGAAAGTTGCGGTGGTTGTACAACTCGTTCCTCAGAGAGCTTGCACGCACCTTCCGAGACTGGCCAACAACAGTTGAAAACCAACCCCAATTGTTTACTTTGTGGGCTCTCCCACCATGGAAACTCGCTCAATTTTCCCACCGAGATCCTGTAACTGGGCCACCATATCGGGGTAACCGCGATCAATATGGTGGACATCGTGGATTTCCGTGGTGCCATCTGCCACTAGCGCAGCCAGCACCAGCGCGGCACCCGCCCGAATATCGGACGACCACACAGGCGCGGAAGATAACCGCTCCACCCCACGAATAACCGCATGATGCCCATCAATATAGGCATCCGCACCTAACCGCACCATCTCATCAACAAAACGGAACCGCGCTTCAAACACATTCTCCGTCACCAGCGAATCCCCCTCCGCGACCGCAGCCAACCCAATGGCCATAGGCTGCAAGTCAGTCGGGAAACCTGGGTAAGGCAACGTCTGAAAATTCACCGCGTTGGGACGTTCCCGCTGTACCACCCGGAAGCCATTCGCCTCACGAGTAATTTCGGCCCCCGCCGCCTGCAACTTCATAAGCACGACATTGAGGTACTCGGGATTAATCCCCGTCACCCGAATATCCCCACGTGTCATCGATGCGGCAAAAGCCCACGTTGCAGCCACAATACGATCCCCCACCACGCGATGGCACGTCGGGTGCATCGACTCCACGCCATGCACAGTAATGGTGCTCTCCCCCACACCCTCAATCTGAGCACCCATCTGCTGCAGCATGGTGCACAGATCAACCACCTCGGGTTCACACGCGGCATTCTCCAGCACAGTCGTCCCCTGCGCCAACACTGCTGCCGTAACAATATTCTCCGTCGCCCCTACAGACGGAAAAGCCAGCTTAATGTGCGCTCCATGTAAGTCACCGGCCCGTGCCACCAAACACCCATGGGAAATCGAGGTCTCTGCCCCTAACGCCTCCAAACCCGACTGGTGCATGTCCAGCGGACGCGAACCAATGGCATCACCCCCCGGAAGAGCCACAATCGCTTTCCCCGTCCGCGACACCAGCGGTCCCAACACACAGACAGACGCGCGGAACTGCCGAACTGCCTCAAAATTCGCCTCAGAACTCGGCTGAGCCGGGGTAGTGATGGTGATGCGACCCTGATCCTCTTCCCAGACCACCTCACACCCCAGGCCCCGCAACACCTCAATCATGAGGGGAACATCCTGAATGCGTGGACAGTTATCGAGCACCGTGGTCCCCTCTGCCAAGAGCGCTGCCGCCATCAATTTCAGCACACTGTTCTTCGCACCCGAGACAGCCACTTCCCCCAAAAGACGGCTTCCACCGGTTACGAGAAAACTATCGTTCACGACAGGATCCACTTTCTTCACGCCCTACACTTCGCCCTCTAGAGTAACGCAGACCCCCCACCACGGCAGCTCAACAAAGGGCACTACATGCAGCGCAAACACCGAGCTAGTAGCCAACCACCGCAGCTCCGTCACCCCACCAAAACTACGGAATAACACCCAGCGAACGAGCGGAACTGACTGCCTCATAACGATTATGAGCATCCAGCTTGCGCATGCAATTGCGCAAGTAGGACTTCACCGTCTCCGCACCCACTCCCATTTCCGCTGCAGCCTCAATATTCGTCAGCCCCATCGCTACACAAGACAGCACGTCGATCTCGCGCGTCGAAAGGTGAATATGCATCATTCGAGGAGAGGTGATGAGAAGATCAGAAATCGCTTCAATCTCGCGCTGCACCTCCGGGTCATTCACCCGCGTTGCCAGCACCCGCAGACGGGTATGAGCCTGCCGAATCTGTTCCCACTCCGGGCCCGAGCGGATCGAATCTGTACCGGCCGTACTCCCCAACATGTCTGATGAAGGGACGATCTCATCGGCGCGAGTCCGTTCGCGGTCTTCCGGAACGACAATCGTCGCATCCATCACCGCAATGTCCTGCTCCAGATTGCGTGCAGCGTGCGTCAACTCTTCCAGAATCCGGTCAGACAGACGCACCGCAGCATGCACACCCGCGTAGAGCACAGCACGCACGTTCCGCTGTACCACCACCGGGGCAGCAGCTAATGAACGGATTCCCTCTTCCTGAATATAGGCGTCAAGTTCGTGGCTAATGGACTGCGACCGCAGATAGTCCGTCACACCCATAACGTGCTGAGTAGAAAAAACCCGGCCACCGACACCGCTACCGGAGTCGATTCGGAGATTACGCATGGCATCCGTATGCAAACCGCATCCTTCAATAATGCGGATCTCATTCGGGGGGATGACCTGTGCACCGAGTGCCACTGACACACCTGACTGCTGGTGAAAGGTGTGAACAGCGACGGAAATAAGATCATGTTCTTGTCGAGCCACGAAATCTTCTGGGCTGGTCACGCACGACCTCCTCGCTGAAGTGAGCAGAAGCAAAGTCCCTCATCACCCCCAAAAAGGGGTGCTACGTCTAGACTAGTATCTCACATGTCACTCCAGTCACATATCCCGCCAACTTCCCATTTCGGGCGCAGACAACGGCAATAACTTGCCTCATCCCCCACTACGGCAAGAACATAGGATCGTCCTCCGGCTCCACCAAATAGCTCTCGCCGGCAGCAGACTCTCCTCCCCAATCTTCCCACCAGTAATCCTCCGGATCCGCCGCAACGTCTTCCAGGTAAGGGTAAAACGCCCACAACTCGCCCTCACTGACGGGGTCTACCTCCGATCCTCCCCACGCACATGCCGCACACACCTCAGCAATAGCTGCCTCATCGAGCTCCACCCCAATGAAAACAAGACCAGCCTGCGCCAATTCCTCATCCCCCAACAACGTCGCATGAGCTGGCGTCGCATCAGCCGATGCCGCGTTCGCACTACTCTGGGGGAACCAGCGTTGCAGTGCAATATGCTGCCCCGTCTTTTCAAAAATAAAAGACTCAGGCTCCCGCGCTCCCGCCAACTGCAGGAAACCTTTCACCCGATAAGCACCGCCAGCACCATTACGGACAAAGTCCATAAAACGAGCTGGGTGCAGCGGTGCCTGCAACGGCAGTGAGACCGTGCGGTAACTGTCATGCAGATGGTGATGGTCATGATGGCCGTGTTCGGCGTTCTGATCCCGGTGCTCTGCCACCAGCTCAGCAAAATTCTGGGGGTCCGCCTGCGGACGGTCAAACAACACGCGCGCATCCACCCGCCCATAGGCAGTCGTCACCGTCATCACTGCTGGAGCCGCCTCCGCTAAAAGCTGTCGCACCTGTTGGAGTTCTGCCGGCTCGACACGATCAGCTTTATTCAGAACAATCAGATCTGCATTATGGAGGCGCTTGGCCACCGCAGGGTGCTGTCGCACCGTATCAAGCACTTCCCCTGCATCGATAACCTCAACAAGGCCACCGACGGACACCTCAGTGACAGTCGTGGCCGTCGCCACCATGGACATCAGCACCTGCGGTTCTGCCAGACCGGATGCCTCAATGATGATGCCTTCCACTCCGGGGATGTGGGCGAGCTGGTCAAGTGCCGCATCCAGCTCCTCATCGGAGGACTGACAACAGAGGCAACCATTCGCCATCGATACGAGAGAATCTACTTGCCCCGCGACCAGCATCGCGTCAACTGGAATTGTGCCAAAATCGTTAACGATCACAGCGAGCTTAATGCCGTGGTCATCCTGCAGTAAATGGTTAAGGAGGGTGGTCTTTCCCGACCCCAGAAAGCCAGCGAGAACAAGCACCGGTATCCGCGCCGAGTGAGCGGAAGCGCTGGTAGAAGCACTCGTGCTAGGAATATTCACGAACTCTCCCCTCCATGCAGGGACGGTGTGGCACTGCTATGCACAGGGTACCGCACCTGTCTAGGGGAGCGAACGGAACAGCGGGAGGGACCGTCGTCCGGCAGCGGGCATAAAAGAAACCCCCTACCTGCGGTAGGGGGTTTCACTTGCTGGCGACCCTGACGGGACTTGAACCCGCGACCTCCGCCGTGACAGGGCGGCGCGCTAACCAACTGCGCCACAGGGCCATACGAAAAAAGCTGCCGATGCAGCAGTGGCCAGGGCCGGGATCGAACCGGCGACCTTCCGCTTTTCAGGCGGACGCTCATACCGACTGAGCTACCTGGCCTTAGTAAGACGATGACGTCTGGCGACCCTGACGGGACTTGAACCCGCGACCTCCGCCGTGACAGGGCGGCGCGCTAACCAACTGCGCCACAGGGCCTTGGTACCCCCAACGGGATTCGAACCCGTGCCGCTGCCGTGAAAGGGCAGTGTCCTAGGCCGCTAGACGATGGGGGCATCTCTCTATTACTAGAGCGAGACTAAGCCTAAGGGATAACTACCGGTTTCTGCAAAACCACTGGTAAATCCGTTGCATTTAGATGTTATTGCGACAGTATTCATACTGAGTTTCGTCATTGGCGATGTTTCTACTAGATTATTAGCTGCAAGCCCCTATAGCTCAGTTGGTAGAGCTACGGACTTTTAATCCGCAGGTCTAGGGTTCGAGTCCCTATGGGGGCACGCACAGAAACCCCCGGGTGGACAGCATTCACTGCCTCCACCTGGGGGTTTTCGTTTGCCACCGGGAATGTGCAGCGCAACTGCTCTACCGGAAGTCGCGGGATGGCATCGCCCATCCAACATCGAGCGGTTCAATCTTGTCAGCCACGATGCTCACCGCCCCCTCCGCGCTATCGACAAGACCACGCACCACCAGTGCTGTCGATTGCGTGAGGATAGCCCGGTATCGTTTCCATAATCCCGCGGAACAAATGACGTTCATGAGCCCTGTTTCGTCCTCCATGCTGAGGAACGTCACTCCCCCTGCAGAAGGGGGACGTTGCCGGTGAGTGACCACTCCGGCAACGCGGACTCGCTGCCCATTAGGTTGTGCCAGCAGGTCGCGTGCACAGGTCACTCCTTGTTCCGTGAGACTTTTCCGCAGGAATACCGTGGGGTAGGCGGAGATACCAGTACTGGCATAGTCCGCCATGGCAATTTCCCACGCACTCATTCCGGGTAGATGTGGTGCAGTGGTGACGGTAATGCCTGGTAAGTAGGCAGGGTGTGTTTGCGCTTCCAACCCGGCACGCCACAGCGCCTCGTGTCTTCCTGCACCCCCCCGCTGCTGGGTGAGACAGTCTAAAGCTCCCGCAAGCGCCAGGGATTCCACCTGCTCGGTGGTAAGTCCGGCGCGCAGGACCAGGTCTGCGATGGAGGTGAAGGACCCGCCTTCCTGCCGAGCAGTAACGAGACGGCGGGCAGGGTCTTTTCCGAATCCGCGTACGGAGGTGAGTCCTAGCCGCAGCTCCTCACCGTGTTGCTCACAGGTGGCCTCGACGTCACTGTGGTGGATGTCGACAGGGTGGACGCGCACACCGTGGCGTTGGGCATCCTGCACTAGCGATTGTGGGGAGTAGAAGCCCATCGGTTGGCTACGGAGGAGAGCGGTGCAGTAGATGGCGGGATAGTGACATTTGAACCAGGCCGAGTAGTAGACAAGGGAGGCGAATGATTGCGCATGACTTTCGGGAAAACCGTAGGCAGAGAATGCTTTCATCTTCTCCCAGAGACGCTCGCCAATCTCGCGCGGGCAAGGTTGCCAGTCCGGTTCTGCTAACGGCCCAGGCGTCTCCCCAGGAGCGGCTCCGATACCGTGCCGTTCCCGCATCCCTGCGAAAAAGCGCGCCTTCATGCGTTCCATTCTTTCTACGGACCGTTTGGAACCAATGGCACGTCGTAGCTGGTCTGCTTCTCCCCCGTTAAATCCTGCTGCAGCCTGTGCAATTTCCATGAGTTGTTCTTGGAAAAGTGGGATACCGAGGGTCTTCCCGAGAGCTGCTTCGAGACAGGGATGGTCAAAAGTAACGGGTTCGCGTCCGTTGCGGCGACGAATGTAGGGGTGGACGGAATTGCCTTGGATGGGCCCCGGACGCACAAGTGCGACTTCGACGACAAGATCGAAGAAATTACGGGGGCACAACCGCGGCAGTGTGTTCATTTGTGCCCGCGATTCCACTTGGAAGACGCCCACAGTATCTGCTTGTTGCAGCATGCGGTACACGGCAGGGTCATCCATGGGGATGTCGGTGAGTTCCTTATCGTCCTCTTTTTCCTCTTTGAGGAGATCGAGGCAGTGCCGGAGAACTGTAAGAATGCCGAGCCCGAGGAGGTCAAACTTGACGAGTCCTACTGCTGCACAGTCGTCTTTATCCCATTGCAGGACGCTGCGACCCGGCATTCTCCCCCACTCGACAGGAACCACGTCGGTGACGGGTCTATCACAGATCACCATGCCACCGGAGTGAATACCCATGTGCTGTGGCATGCGGCGGAAGCCTGCGGCCAGACTCTGTACCAGTGGCGGGATACCAGTACAGGGATCGAGGTCCCGTTCGGTGGCGCGGAGGATGGAGTAGAGGCGGCTTACTTTTTTACTCCAGGCGTCTTGTTGCCCCGGAGAATATCCGAGGGCACGGGCAGCATCACGCACTGCGGACCGCCGGCGGTAAGTGATGACGTTAGCAACTTGTGCAGCGTTGCGACGTCCATAGCGCTGGTAGACGTACTGGATGACGTCTTCCCGCCGCTGCGACTCGATATCCACGTCAATGTCTGGTGGGCCGTCCCGCTCCGGGGAGAGGAAACGCTCAAAAAGGAGGTGGTTGGCAATAGGGTCGACGGCCGTGATACCGAGACAGTAGCAGACGGCAGAGTTGGCGGCGGAGCCACGGCCTTGACAGAAAATATGGTGCTCCCGACAGAACTGGACAATATCGTTGACGATGAGGAAGTAACCGGGGAAGTCGAGTTGACGAATAATCTCGAGCTCATACGTGATTTGCTGTAGAGCCGCCTCTTCCACGTCTTTTCCGCGATAACGCCGCTGCGCTCCCGCTAGGGTGAGAGCACGCAGGTAGCTATTTTCATCCTCGCCGGGCGGGACCGGGAAAGGCGGCAACCCCGGCGAGACAAGATGCAGGTTAAAAGCACACTCTGTGCCAATGCGAACAGCAGTGGCGAGAGCCTGCTGATGTGGCCCCGCTAGAGTGGCCATCTCCTGGGGAGTATGAAGGAACGCAGCTCCACCCGGATGAATGTATCCAGCATTCTCTTCCACTGTGCGGTAGGCACCCAGCGCCTGCACAGCGGCAGCAGTTCTCCCTTCACGGGGTGTTCCCATCGCAGGACAGGAGGTGGCGATATAGGCTACGGGCGGCTGATGATTCTCACAGATTTCAACGAGTGCATCATTGCGTTCACATTCTCCCATTCGCCCGCTATACACGAGTTCTACCAGGATATTGTCTGCTCCATATCGTGTTATACAGCGGGTGAGTTCTGCTGCTGCAGCGCTAATGCCAGAACTGTCGAGCGCCTGTCGTAGGAGACTGCCGGGCCCCCCAGTAAGGACCCAGCAGTGCCCCGCACGCACAAAGTCGAGAAGCTCCGACTGATCGTAGTGCACATGATCTTTATCACCCGCCCGCAAATACGACTCCCCGATGAGGTGGGAGAGGGCACGGTAGCCGTCGACATCGCGTACAAGGATGGGGACGATTTCAGCAGTAGGGTCGTCTCGCTGGTGCGTACTGCTAAGGGTGAGCTCCGCCCCGAAGGCGGTACCAAGGGGAGAACGGTGAGGGAGGAGACCTGCCTGCATATCGTCGGTGAGGTCGCGCACAGTTTCCGCTACTTGGACGGCAGAGTAGAGGCCGTCACGTTCGAGGAGGGCGATAGTGCTGAGCCCCGCTTTCCACGCGGTCTCCACCATATGTTGAGGGGTGGCGGCACTGTGGGAGAAGGTAAAGGAGCTGTGTGCATGCAGCTCGGCATATAGCGTGGTGGGACACTGTGCCGAAGACTGCGGACCCATATGTCACCCTCCTTCTCATAATCGAAACTATGTTCGAATAGTATGCCGAAGGTGTAACACATTTCAACGAAAGGAACCCAGCGCTAGCGCGCTACTCTGACACTTCGTGCAGCGAGTACAGCTGCCAACTCCAGCACGGCTTGGGGCTGGCCCCACAACTTTGCGGGCGGGGTGGTAACTGGACAGTCCGCAGCACCACATTCCACACCCGTCCCTCGGGATGGATGACGCGTACCTCTGCCTCGTCTCCCCCACGTGGCAGTGTCCTCTTTACCAGCGTCGTAGCCTTCAACAAACCAGGAGTGAGTAGCTGGGATTCTCGCGCCAGAACTTGCGCAACCACCAACTCGGCCGCCTGCGCGGGAGCGTCAAGAGACGTCCGTCCCCGCAGTTTAGTGAGGTCAATGTACCCTTGACGGGCTGCACTAGCGACTGCGATGGCCTCTTCCGGGGTAAGTCGGCCGTACATATAATTCCCCGGCAGTGTCATGAATGCCGGGGCGAAGCGATGCCCAGCGATATGAGAAATTTCCCAGAGCGCCGGCTCTTCTCCCCAGTGTTCCCGGCTGTATTTATCGAGGGCATCGGCCACGGGGCGTCCATTGATGGCGCAACACCGGTCTCGCTTGCCATGTGTACACACGACGGAAATAGAGGTACAGCGAGTACACCCATAGAGAGCCGGTGACAGGGGGTTCCACCGCAGAATATCCCGCAAATGGACAATGCTTCCCGTCCACAGTTCGGGGATGCCGTCGAGGGAAAGGGAAATGTAGACACGTCGTTGCTCGATGTCGCAGTGTCCCTGACGTCCGTGCCGGCGGATGAAGGCAATCCGCATGCCATAAGTGTCGGCATAGTCTTTCAATGCTGCACTAACCTCAGGTAGAACTGTTTCACCATCAAAAATATCGTGGCTCCACGCGCCTGTGTGCTCAATGAGAATCCACCCATGCGCAACAAAGGGGGCAGTTCCGGGGAGAGGCTCGTCGGCATAGCTAGAGCAGCGCACCAGGGCGCCAGTAAGGGGGGTATCCGTAGTTGTCTCGCACTGTTCTACAGCGGAAATCACCGGCGGATCGACGTGGTCGAAACAGTTCGGGGCAGAATCCGCCATCAGACCTCCTTTAACGTCCCTTCCCGCTACACACTGACGGGGAGAGAACTTTTCTTCTTGTAGTTTCTCAGTACTCTCCTTCGATGTACCACCTCTTTTCTCGAATCACGAGAAGAAAAAGTTCATTTCTACTGGTCTGAACCTGAATACGCGCACAGCGAACAGGCTCGTCCTCCCACCATTTATCGTCAAAAGTCCACGGACCCGCCCAATTCGTAATGGCAAAGAGGCGCCCCTGATCCTCCAGATAGGCGGGGGCAGCCGTCATCACGCCTCGTCCCGTCACTCCAACACTGTGTCGGGAACTATCGAGGAGAGTGACGGGTCGCTGCACAATAGTAGCGGGGAGTGGGCACAGCATCTTACCCTCCCATGGGGCAGCAGCGCATTGCTGCTGGCGGACAGTGGGGGCATCTCCATAAGGCACCCACGAGACTGCGTCGTTGGGTCCCCATCCTCCGCTGGGAACAGCACTGAGCACGTCATTTTCTCCGAGCATCCCTTGAACACGGGTAAGGCACCGGCGACGCGTCATTTCTCGATCGCTGACCCCACTCCACAGGTCTGGCTGTTGATGCCCGGCTCCCACCACATCGAGGGGACGCATCCACAGCTGTTGCAACCCTGCAGTGAGAGTGCCCGAGGTGAGCCACCCCTCCAGCTGCCATCGCATCCGGTCGGCCATGGCGGTGGAGCTGAGCGGTTCACTACACCGCCATGTGCGCACCAGTTCCACTCCGTCTGTAGTACAGGCTCCCACCTCTACTGTGTGGCAGCAGAGGTCTTGGGCGACGAGTCGTTCATGCAGCTGTACCGCGAGGCGACGCGCAAGGAAAGCAGCCTCGTCGATACGACAGAGGGGCGGCTCGCAGGTGTGTTGGACGGTGGAGTTCACTTCTGCGGGGTGCGGAAGGACTGCACGAAGCGGCTCACCGCAGGCCATGCAATGAATGTCTCGTGCATCATTTCCGAAGCGCTGCACAACATCGGGTCTCGGCAGGTGAGCAAATTGACCCATCGTCTGCACACCCATGCGCGCCAACATCGCCGCCATATGGCACCGTTGCGAAAAGAACGGCAGAGCACTTTCTTCTGCCAATACATGTATTGGCAGATTATGGAGGAAATGGGAGGTCTGCCCCGCTGTCACCAGTACACTCCGGGGAGCCGCCCATACTGCGGCCTCCATGCTATCTGCACTGCCCACCAGACACTCCACCCCAGCCTGCTCCATCTCGGTGGCTAACACCTCGCAGGCTGCTTCCTCTCCCCCGTAGAAGGACGCCACACTCCGGGAAGAAACCACAATGAGCCCGGGGCGTAGCACTTCCATATGGGGGGTGATGGTATCGCAGCGCTGTATGACCGGTTCAAACCAGCGAGCGTCACGGTCATCATTATGTGCAGCGAGAAGCGCTTCTGGGCAACGAGAATGAGCATCCCGCTGGCGCATACCCACCTGAATGCCGTACTGCCGTGCGCGCGCGTTTGCCGCCGTCACCTGATAGTTATCGACAATAACAACGGGAGTAGAGAGGTCCCTCTCTGTATCGAGCAACAGTGCGGTGGCCGGCCAATCGGGAAAAAGACAGGCAATAACGCGCTGCGATTTACCCGACATGCTGCCACTCCATCAGCTCCCCACCCGCTGGGTGAAGCCGCTGTACTGGTTGTTGAGCACCATATCGGCTCCGCCCGATGCTCCACTGATACCGTTGTGTTTGCTGATACCTTCGCGACACTGCCACATCTAACGTGACAGTGGAGATACGGCCGTACCCGTGCTGTAATCCGTCTGCCGACGCTGGGCTGGTATGAATAGCCAAAGATACCTGCGGCCACACACAATCCACTGCTATGAGAGTGCCCGCAGAATGCCGCAGAGAACTTTCATAGGTGCGGCATCTCCGGGGTGTGGGAGAGAAATCAGCAAAGTCGGCGACCACAAGATCGAAACCAGCTGCGAGGATCATACAGAGGCCAGCCACATCACTGCCGGGATGCGGTACCCAGATGAGATTGGAGCTACACGCTCCCATTTCCACAGCCGCAGACCACCCCACTGTAGGAAAACCCACAAGGGCTACACTGTGGTCCACGCTGGCAGCCGCTACCACCCCCAGTAACCCCTGCCGTGAGCCACTCAGGCAGGACACCTCCCCGCGAGGAATCCCCTGCGGTCCGAGCATCTCTGACCATGGGGCTGCCAGTCCAAGCGTGTTATCGGCAGGATCGTACGAGAGTCCCGTCACCGCTTCAGACAAGGCCGAGGTGGCCGCAGCAGCAGATGCTGAAGGGTGCCCTACCGGAGAAGTACCAACAGATGAACCGGCCCCTTCTGAAGCAGTGAGGCGGTGTCGCGATGCGCCTTCCAACACCGTCATTCGTTGCCGCAAAAACGCAATTGTCTCTGCCCGGGACATTCCCTCTACAGCGTCACACATTGTCGTCTCAACCTGTGACGATGTTATAGCATGCACGTTCTCCACCCCTCCTCTCCAGACCTTTTCTCGATGCTCATATTAGAACATACTTTCGAAAAGAGAAGCAGTCAAGGAATAAGGAAGGAGAGGAAAATTAATTCGCAGCAGCCATCCGAGTGGACATCATTTGAAAAACTTGGTCCCGCAACGCCGTTACTGCCGCCACATACTCCCCTTTGGCAGGAAGGGGCGGAGGGTAGACCGGCGGCAACACTTCTACGCGCATGCCACGCCGCAGATCCCCCCACCACATTTTGCGGGTTTCGGGAACCGCCACAATAGGAAGAATAGGGACCTGCTCCGTGATCGCCACATGGAATGCGCCCTTATGGAAAGGCTGCAGCTCTTTCTCGAAGGGACGGAGATTACCCTCCGGGTAAATCACCACCGATTTCCCCTCATTGAGCAACACTCCCAACTGGGCATTAAACAGCTCTTTGCCGCCTTCCCCTCCGACAACACCCACCACATCCCAGAAAGAGAGAATGCGGCCCGCTACCGGCAGGGAAAAATTCTGCGCTTGTGAGGTAAACCAGAGACGACGCGGCCACAGTGCCCACACGGCGAACGCCGCGTCGAGGTAGTGTGTGTGGTTGCAGACCACGATTCCACCGCGATGTTTCGTCAATCCACGAAAACGCATCGCGTTAGAACGCCCGATAAGCCGCACACGCGTCAGCAGTCGGAGAACCCCCACCGTCGCAGGCCCAAAAGCAAAGCGGAAAATATTATCTTTGATGCTGCTCCACAGCCGCATACAACATTTCCTCCATCTTCCGGCCACACTCAGCCATCCGATAGCCATTCGCCGATTCTGCATAAACCTTCGACATCTGGATACGCTGCACCGGGTGCTCAATCCAGTAGTCGATCTGGCGCGCCAAGTCGCGCGGATCATTATTGATAAAGAGGCTACGCTCATCGAGCGCAAATTGCCGAGTCGCAGACTTCGGAGAATTTGCGATGAGAGGGACTAGACCCGTTGCAACAGCCTCCAAACAGGAAATGGCTTCAATCTCCACCAAAGCGGTATGCACATACAAATCGCACGAGTGCATCAGTTTGAGCAGCTCATCTTGCGAATAGTAGTGAATACTGGGAGGGTGGGGCAGCACACTTCCCATGCTCTGCAGCATCTTCCGATCCGCTCCGCCCCCAGCGAAGAAGATACGAATGTACTCCGCGTAGCGAGAGAGCTGCACCGCACGAATAAGAACCTTCTGGTTCTTTTCAGGAGACAGCCGTCCCACCATCAAAATGTCGAATGTGCCCTTATAAAGAGGGAAGACACGACGATCTGGAACCGGCGGATGGAACCTGTCTCCCACCCCGTTAGAAATGACGACAAATTCAGCGTGCTTGTCGTACCCATTGGCGACCAGCTGTTCCTTAATGAATTCGGTGGGACAGTGGATAAAGGGGAACGAGTCGTAGAAAATCTCGTACAGAACTTTGTATACACGGTTAGCAGCCCAGTCCACCCCCTGCAGACGCGGGCTGATGTTGTAGGTAATGTTTTCTGGCTGGATATGGAACGCGGCAGTAACGGGAAGCCCCATCCGTTTAGCAACGCGCACACCCACTTGCTCCAGCATCATCGGCATGAAGAAATGCACTACGTCGGCATCTTCAAAAGCCTCACGCAAGGTCGAGATCTTGGGAGTGCCGAACACAAAGCTTTGCTTCTTCGCGAATCGATTTACCACCGGAATATGGAGCTCGCGAACAACATAACGATCCTCTAGATCGTCATCAACGTCATCCCCCAGTTGTCGCACGTGCACCTTCGTGGAATCTTCATCCCCCGACGCTGCTATGTTCTTAGTACCTGCGGAAACAACGCGGACTGTGTGTCCCTGAGAGCGAAGCTGCGCACACATCCGCCGTGCTGACGTGACAATACCGTTCTTCTCAACGTCAAACATGTCCGTCACAAAGACAATGGTGAGGGGACGACGTTCAGATGACCCCATCATCGCTCCTTGCAGTTTTACTAATAATGTGGGAATGCTTCTTATACCCTACCTGTATCGGTAAAATTCGGAAGAAACAAACAGTGTGACTCAGCTAACTCAACTGGAATAACGGTGGTGCACGAGATGTTGACCCAGATAGGGGAACCTAGTTCGAACTGAGGAAGCGTGATTTTATGAGCATCCCGGCTCCAACTGCACAATATGACAACCTTGTTTCCGACTACGATCAATGGTTCGTTGATAACGCCGCCATCGTGGCATCAGAATTCAACGCCCTGCACCAAGTCCTCCCTGATTTCGACAATGCCCTTGAAATAGGCGTCGGCACTGGCTTTTTCGCAAAAGAGCTGGGCATTCAGAACGGTATTGACCCTTCTACAAAGATGCTCGAGCGCGCCCGTGACCGTGGTATCCGCGTAGAACAGGCGAGCGTCGAGGACCTCCCCTATGGCGACAACACTTTTGATGCCGTCTTCTTCATTACCGTGGACGGCTACGTCGACCTTCCCACCGCTCTGGCAGAAGCCAAGCGCGTTCTCACCCCCGACGGCACACTCGTAATAGGCATGCTCGATTGGGATACCCCAGTAGGCACAGAGCGCCGTGCCAGCCACGCAGATAGCCCCTACTTCGCTGGCATCTCCTTCCACAGCTCCGCAGATATGGTGGCAGCCCTCCAGACTGCCGGCTTCACCGTGGAAAATACACGCCAGACCGTCTTTAGTTGGGCAGATGACCTCAGCAATCCCCACGACCAGCAAGAAGTGCGAGAAGGTTTGGGCGACGGCTACTTTGCAGTACTGACCGCACGTATCGCATAGCGCCTCAGCCGCGTCGCAGTACGCCGCACCGTAACGAGGTAACTCCGCCGGTGCGGCTCTACCGCACTAAGAACGCCTTCACAAGCGTCGCCGCCCTGATAAACACAGGGCGGCGACGCTTTTATGGTGACAATGCGGTAAAGAGGCACCTCTCAGAAGCAGCGCTCTCTACCTGTAGCGCAGCTAGCGCTGCACCCAGACACGCTGGGAAATATCCTCGCCTTCCTTGGGCTCCGGCTCAGCGGCGATACCCCCGAAGGGGGCCTGTGCGACCAGTTCCCACGCCTCCGGGGCACCAGTCACTTCCCGAATAGCCTCATCGATAACGGGGTTATAGTGCTGCAAGGAAGCGCCTACCCCGACGCTCCGCAGCGCAGACCAAATATTGAACTGCAGCATGCCATTAGCCTGGTTAGCCCAGATGGGGAACTTATCGGCGTAAAGCTCATACTGTGCCTGCATGGATTGAATGGTGGACCGGTCAATAAAGTAAAGAATGGTACCTGCACCAGCGGCGAAAGAGTCAATCTTCTCGCGGCTCACTTTCCCCTCGAAAGCATCATAAATGGCGTCCCACACCTGCTGGTTCTTGTCACCGAAGACAACAATGGCGCGGGCGCTCTTCTGATTAAACGCATCGGGAGTCAATTCCGCAAGCTCTTCCACGAGCGAGGTAATGTCGTCTTCAGAGACGGGAAGGTCCGCATTCAGCGCGTAAATGGAGCGGCGGTCGGTAATAACGTTTTTAAAGGCCTGGTAATCGTTACTAAGGGCCATAATGATGAAGTCCTTCAGAGAATCATATTCTGTACGGTCACCCATGACAACCAATTACCCTCCAATAACATTCCCGCAATAAGGAAATACTCACCCCTCCTGCGGAGACCACTCTTCACCGCCCCACAGAAATCCCCCCCCCACCTGCGCGCGCCATCTCGGCCTAAAGGACGAACCGATAACCTGCACCCAACTCAGTCACAAAATATTGTGGCTGCGACGGCTCCACCTCCAACTTCTCCCTAATCTGCTTAATATACACCCGCAGATAGTTGTTCTCCTTCGTATAGTTCTCCCCCCACACTGCCCGCAGCAATTCCTTCTTCGTCACCAAACACCCACGATGCCGCACAAGGAACATCACCATCGCCAGTTCGTGCGGGGTCAGATGCACCCGCTCCCCCTCACACGTCACCACCTGTCGCGCCACATCAAACTGCACACGCCCATCTTCCGTCTCCACCACCGACTCCGCCGGCTGCTCAAGCCCTGCTCGACGCAACGCTGCCCGCACCCGCGCCAACAACTCCCCCACCCCAAAAGGCTTCGTGACGTAATCATCCGCCCCCTCATCCAACGCATGGATCTTACCCTGCTGATCATGCCGCGCCGACACCACAATAACCGGTACCTGTGACCACATCCGCAGTGACCGCAACACCTCCACCCCACTCATGTCGGGCAATCCCAGATCCAACAACACCACATCAGGATGATGCTGAGCAGCCCACTCCATGGCCGCCGCCGCCGTCTTTACCGTCCCCACCGTATACCCCCGGGCACGCAACGTCGTCACCATCACGCTCGCCAAAGCGACGTCATCCTCCACCACCAACACCAGTGCTCCACCGCCACGCTGTTCCCCCGGTGCAGCAACGCCTACCAACGGGGACACACCCCGCCGAGACTGCGACGCACCTGCGTCCCCAGCAACACCACTCGACATTATGCCATCTCACCTTCCTGACGGTTTTCTCCCGGTGCTCGCACCGGGCCTTCCTTCGCCGGCTCCGGCAAACGCTGCACCTCTTCTGCCGGCAACAGCAACACCAACGTAGCTCCGCCACCCGGAGTATTCGTCACCGTCAACTGACCCCCCATCGCCTCCGCAAAACCACGCGATACCGCCAATCCAAGCCCCAAACCAGCAGTAGAGGACTGATCCCCCAAACGCTGAAACGGCAAGAAAATCTTCTCCCACTGATCGGTAGGGATACCAGGACCATCATCACTCAGCAGAATCTCGACCATATCCGACTCCCGCTGAGCCGACACGTGGACCTGCGAACCCGGCGCAAACTTCCGCGCATTCAACACAATATTGACCATAATGCGCTGGACCAGGCCAGCATCCCCCAAGAACGACACCTCTTCCGACTCCGGATCCAGCTCCACGTAGTCGCCGTTATCCATCAGCTCACCCCGCACAGCCTCCACCACATCTCCCAACAGCAGTGGGCGATGCTGCACCGCCACAATATTGGAATTCAACCTACTCATATCAAGAAGATTGCCGATCACAATCTCCAACCGATCAGACTGCTGTTCAATAGTTTCCAACAGTGATGCCCGATCTTCCGCCGACAACTCGAACCCCTCATAGGTCAAGGCCGACACCGCCGCTTTAATTCCGGACAACGGCGTACGCAGATCATGCGACACTGCCGTCAGCAATGCCGTCCCCATCCGGTTCCCCGCCTCCAGCGCCGCCGTCGCCCGCCGCATTGCATCCATCTCCTCCTGGTCGAGGAGGGCCGAAATCCGCGCCCCATGCGCAGAGATCATGACCTGCTCATTCGGCGTTAACTCACGTCCACCAACCAACAGACGCAAATTGTCCCCAGCACTCACATGCTGTGGATTCTTACCCCCATCCCAAGGACACGTAATACCCTCGGGAGACGTCGTCGCGATAGTTCTCCACACCTTCCGCTCCTGGAAAAGCCGCTGCAGATCCACCCGCGTAAAACCAAACGTCTCCTGCAAACGGTCAAGCAGAGCAGACACATCATCGCCATCGCTCACCACCCCGCGAGCCAACTCCGACATCACCACTGCCTGGCTCAAACTACGAGTTGCTTCCGTACGGCGTCGCTCCGCCACCTCCACCACCCAAGCAACAGCACCCGCAATAGCAAGGAAAAGAAAAAGCTGCAGCACCGATGCCGGGCGGGTGACGGTAAACGTATGAACCGGATCCGAGAAAAACCAATTCGCCAACAACGTAGAAATAACCACCGACGCAGCAGCCGGCCACCACCCTCCCGCCAACGCAGAAAACACCACAATGGTGAGGTAACCCAACAACACCGCACCCAGGTACTCTTCCGTCGTCGGCGAGCTCAGCACCATCCACGTAAACACCAGCGGTACCACCACACCGAGCAACCACCCCGTCACTTTACGAGGCGTGCTCAGGCCTGCCTGCGCCCGCGGTCGCCACCGCGTCTGCCGCACATTCGTCGACACCATATGGACGTCAATCGGCCCGCACTCGTCAATAATGTGCTGGCTCATGCTTGTCCCAAACAGCCGTGAGCGCCGCCGCCCCAACCCCAACACCAGCTGGGAAGCATTCACCGTGCGGGCAAACTCCAGCAGAGAAGTGGCCACATCATCCCCCACGACCACCCGCCACGTCCCCCCCAAAGATTCTGTCAGCGCCTGCAAACGCTCCAAGTTACGGGGCACATCACTGCGCAGGGCATCGTCGTTACCAGCCACATGCACCACATACATTTCACGCCCCGCCACCCGGCCAGTAATCCGGGCACCACGCCGAATAAGTGCCTCCGCCGAATCATCAGCAGGAACCGCCACCACAATACGTTCACGGGTAGGCCAGTGGGACTCAATAGCGCGGTCTGCCCGATACTTCTCGAGAACCTCCTCCACCTTGTCCGCCAACCACAACAGCGCCAACTCACGCAGCGCCGTCAGATTACCCACCCGAAAATAGCTCTCCATGGCTTTTTTGGCCTGCTCAGCCTCATAAATCTCGCCGCGGGACAACCGGATACGCAACGCATCCGGGCTGAGGTCCACCAACTCAATCTCGTCCGCATCACGCAATACCTGGTCGGGAACCGTCTCCCGCTGGCGCACCCCCGTCACCGCCGCCACCACATCATTAAGGGACTCCAGGTGCTGAATATTCATCGTGGAAATAACGTCGATACCAGCATCAAGCAGACGATAGACATCATGCCAGCGCTTCTTCGTCGGCTCCACCTGGTGAGGATCGTCCTCCGCCACCACGGTATGGGCGAGCTCATCCACCAGCACAATCTGCGGCTCCGCCGCGAGCACTGCCTCCACATCCAACTCGGAAAAACGATGCCCGCGGTAGCTCACTTCGCGGCGGGGAATTGTGGGAAGACCTTGCGCCATCTGGGCCGTATGGTCGCGACCATGGTCCTCCACAACGCCAACCACCACATTTAGGCCACGCTGATGGAGATCATGAGCCTCCGCCAGCATTGCGCAGGTTTTCCCCACGCCCGGCGCGAAACCCAAATACACCTTTAACGTCCCACGATAGGCCACCGGGCTCATCCTCCTTAGCTGCCGGCAAGTGCAGCATTCAAGGTGACAACATTCACTACTTTAGACTGCTGCGCCCCCGTAAAGGAGGTACTCATATTCTCATCGATGAGACGCTGCACCTCTTCCTCAGACATTCCCCGCTCACGGGCCACGCGGGCTTTCTGAATCTGGGCGTAGGCGACAGAAATGTGAGGATCCAGGCCCGAACCCGACGCCGTTACCGCATCCACCGGCACAGCGGCAGCCGGAACCTGCTCCCGCTGGGCGATCTCTGCGCGCCGGGCGGCGAATTCAGCCTGGTAGTCCTTCCCCGCCGTGGATCGGTGGGAAGCGGAGGAGGACATGGGATCATATCCGTGCTCCCCCGCAGCAGAGGGCCGAGGGAAGAAGAAACCGGGTTCCGTCACCGGCTGTGCAATAAGAGCAGAACCACGCACAACACCACGAGCATCGACAATCGGTTGGCCATCAGCCTGGTGGTGGGGCATCAACCGACCCACCCCGAACACAGCGGCCGGGTAGAGCAGACCCAATACCACGGTAAAAGCCACCAGTAGACCAGCGGCCGTCCCTAGCATGCGGAAATACGCTTTCATGAAAGAACTCCTTGTTGGGCCAGCACAGGCTAAAGCCCGAAAACACCAGAGAGTAGAAGGTCGATGAGTTTAATGCCAATAAAGGGGGCCACCACCCCGCCCAAGCCGAAAATGAGGAGATTACGACTCAGCAGTGTGGCGGCATTACCGGCCCGATACGCCACACCCTTCAACGCCAGCGGAATGAGCGCAATAATGATGAGCGCATTAAAAATCACCGCAGACAAGATCGCGGACTGGGAACTGTGCAGGTTCATAATGTTGAGAGCCTGCAACCCCGGGAAGGCAGCAATAAACATTGCCGGGATAATAGCGAAATACTTCGCAATATCGTTGGCGATAGAAAACGTGGTCAATGCACCGCGGGTAATGAGCAATTGCTTGCCGATAGCCACAATGTCGATGAGTTTGGTGGGATCCGAATCCAGGTCCACCATATTGCCAGCTTCCTTCGCTGCCGTGGTCCCCGTATTCATGGCCACACCCACATCAGCCTGCGCCAATGCTGGTGCGTCATTGGTGCCGTCACCCGTCATCGCCACCAAACGCCCCTTCGCCTGCTCCTTCTTAATGAGCGCCAGCTTATCCTCCGGTGTAGCCTCCGCCAGGAAGTCATCCACCCCCGCCTCCGCTGCAATAGCCTTCGCGGTAAGAGCATTATCGCCAGTAATCATGACGGTACGGATGCCCATCGTACGCAGCGTATCGAAACGCTCACGCAGACCATCCTTCACCACGTCCTTCAAGTGAATAACACCCAGTACCCGGCTATCCTCCTCAACATCTGACATTTCAGCCACCACCAAGGCGGTACCACCCGACGCACTGATCCGCTCCACTACCTCTTCGGTATCAGCAGGAACATGGCCACCGGCCTCACGAATACGGCGAGAAATCTCCCCCGCTGCACCCTTGATGATCTGGCACTTTCGGTCAGGGAGCGCAATGCCGCTGGTACGGGTCTGGGCAGTAAAAGGGATGAAAGTAGCATTGGCGTACACCGCCTCGGGAATCGGCGCTGCCCCCTGCTGCTCTGCCAAAGCCACCACGGAACGCCCCTCCGGGGTTTCATCGGCGAGCGAGGACAAATGGCAGGCATCCCGCAGCTCATCCGGAGAACACCCTCCCAAGGGGACAAACTCGGCGGCTTGCCGGTCGCCGATGGTGATCGTGCCGGTCTTATCAAGGAGCAGCGTGGACACGTCACCCGCTGCCTCCACTGCCCGGCCCGACTTGGCGATGACATTGTGCTGCACCAAACGATCCATGCCAGCAATACCAATGGCAGATAGGAGCGCCCCAATGGTTGTGGGAATCAGGCACACCAACAGTGCTACCAACACCAGTGGCTTCTGCGGGGCATCGCTGAACGACGCTGCCGGCGCTAACGCGAGAACCACCACCAAGAAAATGAGGGTGAGTACATTGAGGAGAATGCCCAGCGCTAGCTCATTCGGTGTCTTCTTACGTTCTGCCCCCTCTACCAGAGCAATCATACGATCGATGAAGGATGACCCGGGAGTACTCGTCACCCTCACGATAATGGCATCCGACAGCACTCGGGTACCGCCGGTGACCGCACAACGGTCGCCCCCAGACTCGCGGATGACGGGTGCTGATTCACCCGTCACCGCAGACTCATCAACGCTGGCGGCACCCAGGATGACATCACCGTCGGCAGGGATGAGGTTACCAGCCGTCACCAGGACGAGGTCTTCGCGGGCCAGTGCTTCAGAGCTGACCTCCTCCAGCACACCCTCCTGGGGGGTGCCAGCGGACGCCAGGAGCACCTCACTAGGAGCGCCAAGCAGACGCAAGGCAGTGGACTCTGTGCGGGTCTGCCGCAAAGCTGCGGCCTGCGCGCGGCCGCGTCCTTCTGCCACAGCCTCTGCCAGGGTGGCGAAAAAGACCGTCAACCACAGCCAGATACTGATAACAAAGGTGAAGACATGTGGTTCTGTGCACGCGATGAGGAAGGTGAAGAGTGCCCCCACCTCCACGAGAAACATCACCGGTGTCTTGTAGAGAGAGCGGGGATCCATCTTCTTGAGCGCGAGCGGGATGGCCTCCCCCACCTGCTTGAGAGTGAGCCCAGAACGCGCCTGTTTACGCTGTTTACGCCGCTTATGCTGTACATGTTGCACATGTTGCGGATCTGATGCCGTCGCATTACCTGGAGCGAGAGAAGGGTGATTCGACTGCGGTGCGTCCACAGCTGATTGCGCGACTACCGCTGCGTCAGTGGACGACGTACTGCGTGGAGAGGTCATAGAACTGCCTCCAAGATCGGTCCAAGCACGAGAGTGGGAAGGAAGGTCAACGCCCCCACGATGAGGGCGACACCAACCGTGATACCCACAAACTGTGCTCGATGAGTGGGAAGGGTACCGGCAGTCTCAGCCGCCGGTTTCTGGGCGGCAAAGGAACCTGCCAGACCCAGCACCATCAACAGAGGAACAAAACGCCCCAGGAACATAGCTACGCCTAAAGCGGAGTTGAACCACATCGTGTCCGCACCCAGGCCAGCAAAAGCAGACCCATTATTGTTCGCTGCGCTAGTGAAGGCGTACACGATCTCGCTGAACCCATGCGGGCCAGAGTGCGACAACGCCTCCCGCGTATCGGGGAGCACGGCAGAAATGCCGACACCCGCCAGTACCAGCGTAGGCATGGTGAGGATATAAAGACTGACCTGGGTAATTTCGCGGGAGCGAATACGCTTGCCCAAATACTCGGGAGTGCGGCCAACCATCAGGCCACAGATGAATACGCCCAAAATAACCACCACGAGCATGCCATAAAGGCCCGAGCCGACACCGCCGGGCGAAATCTCCCCCAGCATCATGTTGACCATGAGGGCTGCCCCGCCGAGCGGCGAATAGCTGGAATGCGACGAGTCCACTGCGCCAGTAGATGTGACGGTGGTGGTGACGGCAAAGAATGCAGACGGGATAACCCCCAGCCGCACCTCTTTACCTTCCATCGCCCCACCAGCGGCAACCGCGGTATGCAGCTCTGCCGCAATAACGCAGGCAAGCGATGCCACATAGAGCACCGCCATTGAGGCCAGCACTGCCCAGCCTTGCCGCTTATCGCCCACCATCAACCCGTACGTGCGGGTGAGAGAGACCGGAATGAGAAGAATGAGAAAAACCTCCAACATGTTGGACCACATGGTGGGGTTTTCGAAAGGGTGGGCAGAATTGGCATTGAAGTAACCGCCGCCATTCGTCCCCAGTTCTTTAATAGCTTCCTGCGACGCCACCGCACCCCCGGGAATAGTCTGGCTACCCCCCGTAAAAGTCTCTACCGTGTGCGGGGCCGCAAAGTTTTGAATAACACCCTGGGTGAGTAACAGCACGGCGACGACCGCCGCGACAGGCAGCAGTATGCGGAAAATTGTGCGGGTGACATCCACCCAGAAATTGCCGATGAGGCCGTCACCGGACTTATTGGCGAGACCCCGCATGAGGGCCACGGCGACACTAATACCCACCGCCGCAGAGACGAAGTTCTGCACAGCCAGGCCAGCCATCTGCGTCAGTTGGCTCATGGCTTGCTCGCCGGAATATGACTGCCAGTTCGTATTTGTGACGAAAGATACCGCAGTATTCCATGCTTGATCGGGGTCAATGGCGTCCACCCCGTGCGCAAGGGGTAACCACTGTTGGACACGTTGCAGCAGGTAGAGAAAAAGGAGAGAGACAAGCGAAAAGCCGAAAACGGAGGTGGCGTAGCGCATCCAGTTTTGGCGTCCGTCACCGTTGACACCAATGACCCTGTATAGGCCGCGCTCTACCACGGTGTGATGGTCGCTCTGGAATACTCGCGCCATGTAGTTGCCGAACGGCAGATACACCGCTGCTAGGGCAGCAAGGACGAGGATGACGGGGATCCACCCCGCGAGAGAAGAAGTCATGAGAACTTCTCCGGATTCACTAGGGCGATGAGGAGGTACACCAGGGCTGCCAGCCCAAGCACGGCTCCTACAATGAGCTCCCAACTCACAGCTTGTCCACCGCCTTCACCCCAAGATGAAGAAGCAGAAAGCCACCAATAGTGAAACCGACGAAGACAATGTCAAGCAACATGAACTCCATTGTTCATGCTGTGGGAGGGCAACTCCGCATGCCTTAACGCTTTTTTAACGCCTCTCTTTACATACACGTCACCCCACCTAGCCAGTCGATGCAGCGTAGGGCCAGATGGGGTGACAGTGGTCTAAAGAGAGTGTGGAGAGAGGCTCCCACTACTCCCACTCGATAGTTCCCGGCGGCTTGGACGTGCAGTCCAACACCACCCGGTTGATCTCCGGCACCTCATTGGTGATGCGGGTGGAGATACGCTCAAGCACGTCGTAGGGGATGCGTGTCCAGTCGGCGGTCATCGCGTCCTCGGAGCTCACCGGACGCAGCACAATCGGGTGCCCATAAGTACGGTGGTCGCCCTGTACGCCTACAGAGTGGACGTCTGCTAGTAACACCACCGGGCACTGCCAGATCTCGTTGTCGAGCCCGGCGTTGGTGAGTTCGGTGCGGGCAATCTCGTCTGCTGCCCGGAGGATCTCCAGACGCTCGCGGGTGACGGCTCCGACGATGCGAATACCCAGACCGGGGCCGGGGAACGGCTGGCGGCCCACAATGACCTCCGGCAGCCCCAATTCGCGGCCCACTGCACGCACCTCATCTTTGAAGAGCAGACGGAGCGGCTCACACAGGGTGAACTCGAGGTCTTCTGGCAGCCCGCCCACGTTGTGGTGGGACTTAATGTTGGCGGTACCCGCACCGCCACCGGATTCCACCACATCCGGGTAGAGCGTACCTTGTACCAGGAAGTCGACGGTGGCGCCTTCCGCAGCGCTCTCGCCAAGGACCTCGCTAACGGCATCTTCGAAGGACCGGATGAAGAGCCGGCCGATTGTCTTGCGCTTCGCTTCTGGATCGGTGACGCCATCGAGCTCCGTAAGGAACTTGTCGACAGCATCGATGGTGACGAGTCGGGCACCGGTAGCAGCCACGAAGTCCTGCTGCACCTGTTCCTTTTCACCTGCCCGCAGCAGACCGTGGTCGACGAACACGCAGGTCAAGCGATCGCCAATGGCGCGCTGCACGAGCGCTGCCGCCACCGCGGAATCCACGCCACCAGATAGGCCACAGATGGCTCGGCTGGTGCTGCCAATCTGTTCTTTCACCTGGGCAACCAGCTGGTCCACAATGTTTTCCGTGGTCCAATCCTGGGAGAGACCGGCCACCTTGGTGAGGAAGTTGACGAGCACTTCCTGACCATGCGGGGAGTGCATAACTTCGGGGTGGTACTGCACACCGGCAATACGGCGTTCCGTGTCTTCGAACGCCGCGACCGGAGCTCCCGGTGTAGAGGCGGTGACGGTGCAGCCAGCCGGTGCCTCCAGGACGGCGTCACCGTGGCTCATCCATACCTTGTGCTCCGCTTCTAAGCCACCGTGGAGGATGCCGCCCAAGCCGGCAGGAGTGTCCTGTAGGCTCATCTCGGTGCGACCATACTCGCGGTCGCCGGTGTTGGACACCACTCCGCCGAGGTTCTTGGCAAGGAACTGGAAGCCGTAGCAGATACCAAAGACGGGGACACCCATCTCTAGTACTGCCGGATCCATAGTGGGGGCACCATCCGCATAGACGGAGGCGGGGCCGCCGGACAGCACAATGGCTGCCGGGTTCTTGGCCTGGAATTCCGCCAGGGTAGCGGTGTGCGGAATGACCTCAGAGTAGATCTTGGCCTCGCGGATGCGACGGGCGATCAGCTGAGAGTATTGCGCGCCGAAGTCGACAACGAGGACAGGCTGCGGAGTGCTCAACGTACGTCTCTTTTCTGGGGGTCGCGGAACTCGTTAGTGGACGGTCAGTTCGACGCGCTGGAATTCCTTCAGCGACGTGTAACCACACTTGGCCATTGAGCGACGGAGGCCTCCGGCCAGGTCACAGGTACCGAAAGGCTCAGACGACGGACCGTGCAGTACAACCTCCAGGGAGGGGCCTTCATAGTCCTCGTCATCTGCTTCGTAGTCGACCATCAGCGGAACGACGGCGCCACGCGGGTTGGCAGGGTGGCCGGCCACGATCGGCCAGTACACACCCTTACCGGCGGCTTCCTGAGCCTGGGCCAGCAGCGGGCCGGCCATCACGGCGTCAGCACCGCAGGCAATTGCCTTGGCGATATCGCCGGAGAAGTTCACGTCGCCGTTAGCGATAACGTGCACGTAGCGGCCGCCGGATTCTTCCATGTAGTCGCGGCGGGCAGCTGCAGCATCGGCGATAGCGGTCGCCATCGCAACGTTGATGCCCAGCACCTCGCCGGTGGTGGTGATGCCTTCAGTAGCACCGTAGCCCACGACGATACCGGCCGCACCAGCGCGCATCAGGTGCATGGCGGTGTGGTAGTTAACGCAGCCGCCGACAACCACCGGAATATCGGTGCCGCGCACCAGTTCCTTAATGTCGAGAGGCAGCTCCTCGCCTTCCCACACGTACTGGGCAGACACCATAGTGCCCTGTACGAAGAGGATATCCATGCCAGCCTGTACCAGCAGTGGACCAAGCTCGCGGGCATGCTGTGGGGAAACGCGGACAGCTGTCACCACACCAGCATCATGAATCTTCTTCACCGCGGCGACGAGGAGTTCTTCCTTGATGGGTTCACGGCTCAGCTCCTGCAGCAGAGACACTGCCATAGAAGGATCATCAGATTCGAGGGCAGCCTTGCGGACCTCGGCGATCTTTTCCTCGGCATTCTCCCAGCGAGCCCACAAGCCTTCCGCGTTAAAGACACCGAGGCCGCCGTTCTTGCCCATTTCGATAACGAACTCGGGGGAAGCGAGGGCATCCGAGGCGTCAGCGACGAAAGGAACGTCAAACTGGTAGGCATCCATCCGCCAGTCTAGGGACACCTCACGGTGGCTGCAGAGAGGACGGGAGGGCACCAGGCTGATGTCTTCCAATTCATAAGTGCGAACCGCCTCGCGGCCAATTCCGATTTCTACGACGTCACGCATAGCTTTGTCGTCTCCTTCTTAACGAATCTGATAGTTGGGAGCAGCCACGGTCTGCTGAATGTCATGCGGGTGGCTTTCCCGGAGACCAGCGGCAGTGATTTGAACGAACTGTGCATCGTGAAGATCCGCGATGCTGTGGGAACCGGTGTAACCCATGGCGGCACGCAGACCACCCACCACCTGGTGCAGGACACTCTCCAGCGGGCCTTGCAGCGGAATTCGGCCTTCGATACCTTCCGGCACCAGTTTCTCCTCCGCCAGTACGTCATCCTGGAAGTAGCGGTCCTTGGAGTAGGAACGCTTCTCACCAGTGAGGCCACGGCCTTGCATCGCGCCTAGGGAGCCCATGCCGCGGTAGGTCTTGAACTGCTTGCCGTTGATGACCATGATTTCGCCCGGGGCTTCCGGCGTACCTGCCAGCATCGAACCAAGCATGACGGCATTGGCGCCGGCCGCAATAGCCTTGGCGATATCACCCGAGTACTGCATACCGCCGTCGGCGATAATCGGCACGCCCGCCTTATGAGCTGCCGCGGAGGCTTCCATGATGGCGGTAATCTGCGGAGCACCCACACCGGCTACCACGCGAGTAGTGCAGATGGAGCCGGGGCCGATACCGACCTTGATGGCGTCTGCGCCAGCATCGATCATGGCTTGGGCAGCCGCACGGGTGGCCAAGTTACCGCCGATCACCTGTACACGATCCCCGAATTCCTTCTTCACCCGCGACACCATCTCGAGGGCACGGTTGTTGTGGGCGTGAGCGGTGTCGACCACCAGCACGTCCACGCCGGCATCAACGAGGGCATGAGCACGGTGCCAGGAATCCTCATTGGTCCCGATACCAGCACCGACGCGAAGGCGGCCGTCATCGTCCTTGGTGGCATTGGGATACTGCTCAGTTTTGACGAAGTCCTTGACGGTGATGAGGCCCGTCAGCTTGTTGGTGCTGTCGACAATGGGGAGCTTTTCAATCTTGTTGCGGCGCAGCAGGTTGAGGGCGGCCTCGCCAGTGACGCCCTCATGCGCCACAACCAGTGGCATAGGGGTCATGATGTCCCCCACCTTGGTATTGAGGTCAACTTCGAAGCGCATGTCGCGGTTGGTGCAGATACCGACAAGCTTGCCATCATCATCGACAACGGGAAGGCCAGAGATACGGAAACGGGCGCACAGATCATCAACTTCTTTGATGGTCATGTCGGCAGTACAGGTGACAGGATCGGTGACCATGCCAGCTTCGGAGCGCTTCACAGTCTCAACCTGGGCGGCCTGCGACTCGACAGAGAGGTTGCGGTGGAGGATACCGAGACCACCATTGCGAGCCATAGCGATCGCCATACGAGATTCCGTCACCGTGTCCATGGCGGCGGAAAGAATCGGAACGTGGAGCCGAATTTCACGGGTGAGCTGAGTAGACGTGTTCACACCAGAGGGAATGACATTAGATTCTGCGGGGAGCAGCAAAACGTCGTCGAAGGTCAACCCGACCATCGCGACCTTATCGGGATTGTCCCCACCCGTAGTTACCGTGTTCCGAAAAAGCGCCATGGTGCCTCCTGAAAACTCTCATCAAGCGTTCTAGCTCCTAAGAATACCCGCCCAGGTGGTGAACTACGAAGTGAAAGCTGATGGTTCTCCAGCGGGGCGGAGAAAACCGAACTAACGTGAGGTTATGGGCACGCCACCTGCACCATTGGAGCTACCGCCGGACCCGTTCCTCGGGCCCGACGACCCAGCTGCTGTGCTCGTCCCAGCCCTCCCCTGCGAGCACCCCGCCGCCCTCACCCCCACCGAAAGCGCTGAAGCGTGTGAAGAACTCGAAGATATCCGTCTCTTCCAAGCGATTCTGGCTCCCCACGGCATCCGTGGCATTGTCGAGTTCTGCGACGATTGCCAGGATGTTCACTACTTTGACTGGGAGATCCTCCTAGCCATCTACGAGCAACTTCTCACGGAAGGCTCGAGTCAACCACACGAACCACTCATCAACGCAGATCCCACCGAATATGTCACCTGGGACTACTGCCGCGGGTATTGCGACCATGTGCGTTTTCAAGCCCCTAACCCCTTCCGCGCGTCCTAACCTAACCTCGCGGTAGCCGGAAAAGCGGGTACTCCCTGCTAACTAGCGCAGTGATATAAGCAGCGAGAGGGGTTCATCCAGAGGGGGCACCGTCGGGGGATGTGGAGACTGCACATGCGAGGAGTGCGCACTACCAGCGGAACTCTTCTCACTCGAGGAGGAGCCGGTGGGGTTATCCGTCACGGAGGTCGACTTCTCCGTCACTGATGAATCGTCCTCCGCAGACTCCGCATCGGATACCTTCGTGCTTTCTGACGCGGAGGTATCATCCGTATTCTTCCCCTCCACAGAGGTGCTCGGGGTGCGCTCTGAGGGGGGCGTGCTATGAGGAGCCTTCTTGGACCCCTTCACCTGCGCCTCATCTCCGGCTCCGCTGACCTCCTTGCGTGTGGCATCCAGCCGCTTCTGCACATCGACGCGGCGAGATTCTGCCCCAATACCGTCAATCTTAGTTTGTACCCGGTCAAGAACTCGGAGCGCTTCCTGGTCTTGGCCGGAATCCGCCAAGGAGCGGGCGCGGTCGATGTCCTGGTTCAGATACGTCGCCAGCTCAATGTCATTCGCATTGCTGGTGAACAGCGCACGGTTAACCGACCACAGTGGGTCGTTAAGACCGGCTGACTGAATAGCGATGGTGAGGCCACCTGCTGCCAGAATGAGGAAGGCAGCTGCACCGGAAACGGCCCGCACGGCCTCCCGGCGCCACGAGGAGAAACGGGGGTGCTTACGAATATCCACCACGGTGCCATCTGTATCATCGGCAACGGCGTCACCGTTGTGAGCAGCCGGCTGCGGTGTGGGAATGTCGTCGGAGAGACCTAGCAGAGAATCGAGCGTGGGGGTGGGAGGAATCGGGGCAGCTCCAATAGTGCCGCGCCAGTCTGTGAAAAGCGAGGTGAGCTCTGGTGCTACGTCATCGCGCCCAGTGGGGGTTTGTCCTGCGGCAAGGAAGTCGAAGTAGCGATCCGCTGCCCGAAGGGCTAACAAATCGTCGTCGCCCGTCATTGCGGGCTGCGCTGGTGCCGTCGTCGATTTCGACTGTGGGGTGGTGCGATCGTGCTCCATTACTCTCCTCCTTTCCTGCTATGGGGAGCGCTCTCAGAGGTGGTAGAGCTCTCCGGTGTAGTGGTTTCGGCTGCCGGGGCAGCAGCTGCGATTGCTGCTTCCTCAGCGTCCCGTGCGGCACGACGCCGACGGTCGTACTCCTTCCGAAGCTTGGCGAGGGCCCGGTACTGTGCGACACGGACGGCGCCCGGGGTGGACTGCAGTACTGCTGCTGTTTCAGCCGCGGACATGCCGACAATGACACGTAGACGGATAATTTCACGCGCTGATGGGGAGAGTGTGTTGAGGAGATCCTCCACCTCGGCAGAACTCTCGTTGTGCAGCGCTAGAGTTTCCGGTCCTTCGCCTTCATCAAGGATGTCGGCGTTGTCATCTAGAACATCGTTGGGATGTCGGAAAGCGTTACGCTTTGCATCCGCAACTTTATGGGCAGCAATTCCGTACACGAAGGCCATAAAGGGGTAACCCTGCTCCTGATACTTGGGAAGCCCAGTGACCACTGCCAGACAGATCTCTTGGGCAACGTCATCGGCTGCCGCATATCCCGGTGCGGCCCACGTAATACGTGCACGGCAATAGGACACAATGGCGGGGAAAATCTCCCGCAACAACTCATTTGTGGCGGCAGCATCACCTTCGCGGGCGGCTACCACCAAGGGTGCCAGGCGATCGTCGGCAGCTGCAGCCACTGTCTGTCCTCCACAGATTAGGGGGCTAGGCGCGTGGTTGGCCCAGCACAAGCTTATGAGAGCACCCTAAACTATCGCTCCCATACTGTCACAATAGTGGAGTTTACTGGAGAGAAGCGGCTGCCCCGCGCTCGACCAGCTCTTTTTCTAGCTCCTCGCGGGTATCATCCCAGCGTGTTGCCTCTTCACTACCATCCCCGGCAAGATCACGAAGCAGCATGGAAGCTGCCCACTGAAGTGGCACGAATCCTTCATCCTGTGCTTCCTGGTACGCACGTTCGGCTTTCTTCACTGCCGCCACTGTGTCCGTCCCCGACCAGGCTGCCGCATCGATAAGCAGCGACTTCACATGGTGGCGTGCGGAAAACCACTCCCCTGACAGTTCAGCGCCCTGCAGCGCGCAGGCCTGTGCGTGCTCCCAACGGCCTTCTGCAATAGCCACTTCGGTACTCACCCACGCGTGGCGAATCACTACCCGCGGAGTGTTAAGCCCGCAGTAACCCCACATGGAATTCGTAGGATCCTCCCCAACGGCAGTCTCTATCTCGGGCGGGAAACTCATCTCGTGAAGGGCGACAAGCACCTCATCCCCCTTGTCGACAAAGGTTCGGGCATTGCTAGAGACGTCCTTGCCCAGGCTATCTGCGGCACGTCCTGAGGTGGCATCTGCGAGGGCCAAAAGCCGAAGGTAAGCTGCCGTTTCTACCTCCATGCAGCCTTTCTCGCTGGGAAGTTCTTGGGCCAGTAGTTCAATAGCCTTATCGTCCAACGTGGCCGCAATGGCGTGGTTTCCCATTTGCCGCTGCCACGAAGCTTGGGAGGACAAGCAAAGGGAGGCCAGCAGGTATCCATCTGGGGAGGGTAGTTTCTGACAGTCTTCCATGACGGAGGACAACTGTTCGGTCGCCGCCCCGTAGTAGCCTAATCCGGCTGCTTCCACGGCATTCCACCAGCGTTGTGCGCACTGCCAGGTCGGTTTGGTGAGCTGTGAACTCTGCGAGGGCATTCTTTCTCCTTATGGGTAGCCGGCCTCTGGACCAACTAACTCTGTTGGTTCTCAGGCTACCCGCTTTGCAGTGACGGCTGGAGAAATTTCTCAACCCCGCTGCGTTGTCCGTGCTCGGGCTGCAACTGTGGGGCAGCCCGTCGACAAACAACTAGCGGGGTTGAGGGTAGCAACGATATTTAAGGTGTGATGGGCGGGACTACCGGTCTAGTGGTGATGGTGTCCGGCGTGTGCGCCATTCTCTTCACCAGCCGCCTTCGGCTTATCCACCACCGAGATTTCGGTGGTGAGCACCATACGGCCGACCGAGGCAGCGTTGGTGACGGCAGAACGTGTCACCATCACCGGATCGATAACACCGGCTTCCAGCAAGTTTCCGAAAGTACGGGTGGCAGCGTTATAGCCTTCACCCGGCTGCATCTCCTGTACCTTGCTGAGAACTACGGCACCGTCTTCACCAGCATTCTTGGCAATCCAGTAGAGAGGCGAGTTCAGCGACTTGGCGAGAATACGGGCACCCAGTGCCACGTCACCGTCGAGAGTCTCTGCAAACTCTGCCACCTGCGTTGCCAACTGGGTCAGCGTGGAGCCACCGCCGGCAATAATGCCTTCCTTAACGGCAGCTTGGGCGGCATGGATAGCATCATCAACACGCATCATGCGTTCCGTCACTTCTGCTTCCGTGGAGCCACCCACCTTGATGAGGGCAACGCCACCAGACATCTTGGTGAGGCGTTCCTTCATCTTGTTCTTGTCCCACTCGGACGAGTAGTTCTCGATCTCGGTGCGAAGCTGGCGGCGACGCTCTTCGACAGCCTCAGGGGTTCCGGCGCCATCCACGATCAGAGTGCTCTTCTTGGTGACAGTGACGCGCTTTGCACTCCCAAGGATTTCCAGGCCGGAATCTGCCAGGTTCACGCCGGTGTCAGGGTCGACAACCGTGGCGCCGGTGACAGCTGCCATGTCGTGCATGAAGCCGACGCGGCGTTCGCCAAAGTAGGGAGCCTTCACCGCAACAACCTTGAGGGTCTTGCGGAGGGCGTTCATCGCTAGCGCAGCCAAAGCTTCATCTTCTACATCTTCTGCGATGATGAGGAGCGAGCGTTTAGTAGCCAATACTTTTTCCAGCATGGGCAACAGGACGGGCAGCGAGCTCAGCTTGTTGCGGTGAATGAGGATGTAGGGATCCTCAAGTTCCGCGCGGGCTGCTTCATAGTCGGTGATGAAGCTGGGGGAAATGTAACCTTTGTCGAATTCCAGGCCTTCGGTGAGCACGATTTCCGTCTCGGTGGTCTGGCTTTCATCGACGCTGATCACACCATCGCGACCGACGATCTCCATGCCACGAGCGACCATGGCACCGATTTCCTCGTCGCGAGAGGATACGGTGGCGACATTGCGAATCTCGTCATTGGTTTCCACCGGAGTGGCGACCTGGGCAAGGAGCTCTTCGGTCTTGTCGGCAGCCAGTTTGATACCCTTGGACAGCTCCATGGGATTCGCACCGGCAACGACGTTACGCAGGCCCTCATGCATGAGGTGCTGAGCGATGACGGTTGCGGTAGTAGTGCCGTCACCAGCAATGTCGTTGGTCTTGGTAGCAACAGCTTTCACCAGCTGTGCCCCGAGATTCTCGAATGGTTCGGAGAGATCGATCTCACGGGCGATAGTGACGCCGTCGTTCACGATCTGTGGCAGTCCAATGGGCTTTTGCAGCACCACGTGACGACCGCGCGGGCCCAGCGTCACTTTGACAGTATCGGCGAGCTGGTCGACACCGTGGAGGAGGCTGGTGCGGGCGTCCTGGTGGAAAGCAATGAGCTTAGGCACTGAATGACTTCCTCACGATATAGTTCCGCAGGCACTCACAGCTGGAGCACCAGCCTGGTGAGTGTCCTGCGGAAACTGTGGTTTATGTGGTGATGGGGCTGACGTTACTTGGTGACGACAGCGAGCAGATCACGAGAGGACAGGATGAGGTATTCCTCACCGTCGTACTTGATTTCAGTTCCGCCGTACTTGCTGTACAGGACGATGTCGCCTTCCTTGACGTCGAGCGGAATGCGGCGTTCGCCGTCTTCATCCCAGCGGCCGGGGCCGACTGCCACGACGGTTGCCTCGAGCGGCTTTTCCTTAGCGGAATCCGGAATCACCAGACCGGAAGCGGTGGTGGTCTCAGCCTCGATGGCTTGAACGAGAATCTTGTCCTCGAGCGGCTTAATTTTCGCCACGATGACCCTCCATAAGATCAATCAGTAGTTCAACGTTATGCGCTAGGAGCACGCTAACCGTCGCGGGTAGCTAGCACGCTCAGTGCTAATTAGCACTCTACATTCATGAGTGCCAGCCTTCAACATCTTTCGGGGCAAGAACTCGGCATAATCCCCCACAATCCCTCCTGCACGAGCCCAACGGAAAATAACTAATCTGGGAACTTATTCGCGCCCCACGACGTTGTGCCTAATGAACATCGTCATGCGAGGAGAAAAATGGCAGAGGATACCTCCTTCCCTGAGAATGCATACCCACTTGCCCCAACGACGGAACTACCTCCCATCGGTACCTATGGCACTCCTATAGGGTCCGTCCCCAGTGGTTCCGCACCGCTGGGCCCTTCTTCCATCACTGGTAACGTTCCCCCCACTGACACCTATCCTCTCCCTCCGATCCCCGCTCCCGGTCCAGCATTCGATCCTGTTATGTACGGCCAGCCGCTACAACCAGCAACTAACAGCCTTACGGTAGCCTCATTCGCGCTAGCTCTCATCAGCTGGATCGTGCCGCTATTCTTCCTCGTCGGATCCATCCCCGCCGTCATCTGTGGTCACATCGGCCTGAAGCAAGTACGAGAAACCCAGGAATCAGGCCGTTCCCTCGCAATTGCTGGATTAGTCTTGGGCTATATCCCTATTGCTGCCATTATTCTTGTATTGGCAATTGGTGCGATTACTAGTACAGCTATTTCGATTTTCGGTTTAACGATCCAACTTTAACGTGACCTACTAGAGGACCCCCATGTACTACAACGATCCGTACTCCAACGGAACCTATGGAGACAGCGCTTACCCTCCATACCCCCAGACAACAAACCTCAATGCGGGTTACCCTGCCCCCTACCCGCCAGCTTCGCGCCCCACCAATAGTTTGGCGATTGCTTCCTTCGTCTTGGCGATGCTGTGCTTCTTCATCATTACGACCATTCCCTCGATCATTTGTGGTCACATCGCGTTGTCCCAAATCAAGAAAGATGGATCTGAAGGCAAAGGCCTTGCCATCGCCGGCTTGGTCATCAGTTATCTCGCGATTGCCGCCATCGTAGTGGTGGTCGTCATGCTGTTCTTCGTTGCTGGCGTTGTTGGCGTGGTGGGGTCGTCAACCGGCACAGGCGGAAGCTACGCCATGTCACTGACGCCGCTCCTGCAGATCTAAACAGTCCTCCTGCAGACACTAGCCTTGCACTAGCGACACCTCAACAGGCAGACCCGGGTCCGCTGCGCACGTCAGCGGAGTCGGGTCAGCCCCATTTGCAATCAAATAACTCGCCGCAGCTGCAATCATGGCCCCATTGTCAGTGCAATAATGCGGGCTGGGAACACGCAACGTAATACCCGCTTGTGCACAGCGTTCGGCAGCCAGCTCCCGCAGCCGCGAGTTCGCAGCCACACCCCCACCCACAATCAGCGTATCCGCCCCAGTATCCTGGCAAGCCCGTAGAGCTTTCGCGGTCAACACATCCGCAACTGCCTCCTGGAAGCTCGCGCACAAGTCGGCCGCATCCACCGTCTCCCCCGCCGCTTCAACCGACTCCACATGCCGCGCCACTGCAGTCTTCAAACCGGAGAACGAGAAGTTATAACGATCATCCTGCTGCCGCATCATGCCACGAGGGAACGCAATCGCCTGCGGATTACCCTCTTTCGCCAAAGCATCAATAAGCGGGCCCCCCGGATACCCCAGCCCCAGCAGACGCGCCACCTTATCGTAGGCTTCGCCAGCAGCGTCATCCACCGTCGTCCCCATTTCTTCCATTGGCTCATAGAGGCTCCGCACCCGCAACAACTGGGTATGGCCACCCGACACCAACAAAGCAATCGCATTCGTCGCCGCCCCATGTTGGAAAGCATCCACTGCCACATGGCCCGCCAAATGGTTCACCCCGTAGAACGGCACACCCCACCCAGCAGCGTAAGCTTTGGCAGCCGCAGCCCCCACCAACAATGCGCCGGCCAAACCCGGCCCCACCGTCGCCGCCACCATATCGGGCTTCTCGATAGCAGCCTCCGCTAATGCGGCATGCATCGTCGGTACTAGCGCCTCCAAGTGTGCACGGGAGGCAATCTCCGGCACCACACCCCCAAAACGGCGATGTTCCTCCATCGACGACGCCACCTGATCAGCAATGAGCTCAACCAGCGGGGGTTCTCCCTCCCGGGGAGTCACACGGGCAATACCAACGCCGGTCTCATCGCAGGAACTCTCCAGACCCAGCACCGTGAACGAATCGCCCGGGGCACACTGGGTGAGGTCAACATTGGACGTCACCTCACGTGGCGAAACTGCGTCACGGGCAGCTGAAATCATCAGGTCGTTCATCACTCTCTGCTCCTTTGAGGAAGTCATTTCCACTGGTGTGTAGTGCAGGTCTACTAGGCCGCTGGGCTATCTCTCGGGAGGAAGTGGTGGACGGCGCATGACGAGAGCGTCCGTCCCAATCGGCTGGTAGTAATTTGGACGAATACCAACCACTTCGAAACTGCACGACTTGTACAGGTTAATCGCCCGCTCGTTGTCGGCACGAACCTCCAAAAAGACTGTCCCCTGCTCCGTCCCCTCCAACAATGCCGAGAACAACGCACGACCCCAGCCGCAGCTCTGCACCTTCGGACTTACCGCTATCGTCAGCACCTCGTATTCCGGAAAATCCCCTGGCGCGCCACGCTGACCGCAACCCGCAAAGCCTACCAACTGGCCTGGTTCGAGCGGTGGCTCAATATCAATCTGTGCCTCCGCCAGATCCTCTGCGGACGCTACCCGCAGTGCCAGATAGCGGGTACCAGGTTGGCTGATTTCTTCCCGGAAAGACTGTTCGCTCCACGGACTTTCTGCAGCAAAAACTTCCGCCTCCAGCGCAGCGCAAGCGGGCGCATCCGCCAAGTAAAGCGGTCCGATACGGCAGAGACATTCACGGGTCGTCATCGTGCTAGCTTCTTTCCCCCAAGCCGGTAATGGCAGCAGACACGGGACGAGGGCGTGGTGGCACTGCATCCGGGCGACGAAGATAGAGCGGCTGGAGTGGGGCAGCAGCGGCAGCACTCAGCAACTGCTCCCGCGCCACCATCACCAGCGCTGCTGGATCGGGATACTCCACATCCACATGGGGGCATTGAAAACTGCTGCGGTACTTGCGAGTACCGGCAACACACGCAACACGGGTGACGGGAATATCATCAGGCTTATTGACAGCTGGGCCATCCAGACGCGCCGGCACCGCCCAGGCCAGCAACTGTGCAGTATCCCCCTGCGGGCCGGAATCAGCCGTCTCCAGCACCTCATCAGCCAGAATGCCCTGCAAGGAATAGGTTGCCCAATACACTTCCCGGCGGCGCGCATCCGTCACCACTAGGAGTTTCTGGGCGGCAAGCACCCTCTCATCCTGGTTCGTACGAGCCGCCAGTTCCGCCCGGCGAATCTCATCCCACGTATCGACAGCAATAGCATCCAGGCTGCACACCCCATAGACCGGAATACGCAGGGCATCGCCCAATGCGGCGGCGGTGGCCAACCCAACCCGCAGCCCAGTAAACGGTCCCGGTCCGGTACCCGCCACAATGGCGTCAACATCAGCTAAGTCAACCCCGGCGTCTGCACAACACTCCAACACATGCGGGGTGAGGAGCTCGCAGTGTGCCTTGGGGTTAATAGTGACGCGCCGCGCCAGCGTGGTAGGAAATGCTCCCTCTTCCAGGGACACCAAGCCCGCAGTGACAGCAGGGGTGGACGTATCCAAGGCGAAAACCAGCATACGGGGCATCCTTTCTAAAGAAGTTCGCGTTTAGGGAAGTTCGCGGTACGGGTCATCAACCCACCGCCAGGTAGCGTGCCGTTTATCAGAACCAGGGGAACGCGCCAAGGTAACAACCAGACTGCGCTCAACCAGACGCTCCACTACACCGCCGCCCCACTCCACGACTACAACCGAGTCAGTCAGTTCAGTATCAAGGTCCAGGGCATCAAGTTCATCAAGGAGGGCATCCCCCGCGTTGGGGCCATCCTCAATCCCGTCGAGTAGCCGGTAAGCATCCACATGCACCATACCAACTCCACCCGGGGTACCCGGCCGATGGCTTCGGGCAATCACAAACGTGGGCGAGGTGACGCGCCCCTGCACGCCCAGACCTTCGGCGATACCGCGCGCCAACACCGTCTTGCCGGCACCCAGGGCACCATCCAACACCACCACATCGCCGGCACGCAGCTGGGTGGCGAGCTCCCGGCCCAATTGGAGAGTGTCCTCCACAGTGGGCAGTTTACGCAGACCAGCGGGGCCAGCAGGGTGTGCCTCAGCACCACTAGAGGCACGCGTGGAAGTCACCGGCCGATGTTCATAGCGGCGTGTGGTGCGGCCGCCCACCGCACAAATGACCTCGTAGGGAATGGTGCCAATAAGGTTGGCCCAGTCCAGTGCAGTCAGTTCCCCACGACTACCGTCACCGAAGAGGAACGCTTCATCACCCGGGAATACTCCCCCGCCGTCAGCTCCCAAGTTGACGACAATTTGGTCCATGGAAATACGCCCCACCTCCGGGAAACGCTTCCCATTGATGGTGACCTCCAACCGGTTGGTGAGGCGACGGTCGATGCCATCGGCGTACCCGCACGGGACGATGGCGGTCACGGTATCAGCAGGGGCATGCCAGTCGTGGTTATAAGACACTCCGGCGCCCGCCGGGAAGGGTTTGGTAAGAGTGACGGCAGCCGACCAGGTGAGTGCTGGTACCAGATCGAGATCACCCAACTCCGGCATGGGTGAGATACCGTAGATGCCCAGTCCGGGGCGTGCGAGCTCAAAGCCCATCCCTCCGTGGGTAAGGAGTGCGGCAGTGTTGGCATGGTGGTTGTGGTCAAGGCGGAGCCCCGCGCGACGGCCCTGGTCAATAGCAACGCGGAGCCCCTCTGCTTGCCGATCTGTGACCGGGTTGCCGAGTTCGTCGGCGCTGGAGAAGTGGGCCATCAGACCACGAATGTGTACCATTCCGCTGGCTTCCGCCTCGCAGAAGCGGGGCAGCAGGGCGTTCCATTGCTGGCTGGTAAAGCCGGAGCGGCCCATACCGGTGTCGAGTTTGATGGTGAGGGAGGCACTAATACCGGTGTTTTTGACGGCGGTAAGAACCGCATCCAACTGCCATTCTGCGGCGACGGCGATCATGAGGTTGGCACGGAGGGCTTCTTCCACCGGTGTAGAGGGCCCCCACATCCAGAAGAGGATGGGGGCGTCAACGATACCGGCATTGCGCAGCTGCATGGCCTCTTCATAGGTGGCGCAGCCCAGTTCGACAGCTCCGGCGGCTAGGGCAGTCTTCGATACCTCGATAGCACCGTGCCCGTAGGCATCCGCCTTCACCACCGCCATGATTTGGGTATCACCAGCGAACCGTTGCATGACGCCAATATTGTGGGCAATAGCATCCAGGTTGACGGTAGCGAAAAGTTGGGTGGAGGGGGTGAGAATGGTCTCACCGGTGTATAAGGTCACAGCCTCATCCTAGTCTCTTACTTAAAGAAACCCTTAAGCACTGTCCCGAGGATCTTCTTTCCGCCATTTCCTTTCACCAGCTCACGCGACAGCTGGGTACCCAGGGAGCGGGCGAAGGAACTGGCGGCTTTGGAGGCAGCACCCCGGATTCCAGTACGGGCCCGGCGCTCCGCTTCCCGCTCTTCTTCCCGCCGGCGGCGCTCCTCTTCGCGACGTCGCTTCTCTTCTTCCTTCGCTTGCTTTTCAGCCTCTTTACGGGCTTTTTCTTCCGCTTCCGCCCGGGCAGCTGCGGCTGCGGCTGCTTCTGCCTCCGCCTGTCGCTTCTGTGCTTCAGCGCGGAGCTTCTCGAAGGCGGACTCCCGGTCTTCCGGCGTCATGTATTTCACGGCTAGGGCGGATGCTTCTACGGCTTTCTTGAGCTGTGCGCTATCGGCAGGCCCCATCACCGACTGGGGTGCCCACAACTTGGTGGGGGCAACTGGGCTGGGACGGCCTTTCTCGTCGAGAATCGTGACGATGGCCTCACCCACACCTAGCGTGGTGAGGAGTTCTTCAAGGTCGAAATCAGAGACGGGGAAAGTGGAGACAGTAGCACGTAGTGCTTTGGCATCCTTCGGGGTGAAAGCACGGAGCGCATGCTGGACCCGCGAGCCCAACTGGCCCAGTACCTCTTCGGGGATGTCGGTGGGGTTTTGGGTGAGGAAGTAGATACCCACGCCTTTGGAGCGGATGAGTTTCACTACTTGTTCCACCTGCGCCAGGAATTCTTTGGAGGCTCCTTGAAAGAGCAGGTGCGCTTCGTCGAAGAAGAACACCAGTTTTGGCTTGTCTACATCGCCAACTTCTGGCAGGGTGCGGAAGAGGTCGTTGAGAAGCCACATGATGAAGGCGGAGACGAGGGCTGGTTTCTCAGACATGTCCGTCATCCGCAGGAGGCTGATGACACCACGTCCATCCGCTGCGGTGCGCAGGAAGTTGGCGGTGTCGAAGGCGGGAAGTCCGAAGAATACGTCTCCACCCTGGGCGGCGAGTGCAGAAACGGAGCGCAGGATGACTCCGGCGGTGGGTCGACCAACCCCACCAATGCCTTTCAGTTCGGTTTTACCTTCGTCGGTGGAGGTAAGGAAGGTGACGACTTCTTGGAGGTCTTTAAGATCGTCGAGGGCCATATTGCGTTGTTCGCAATACTCAAAGATGAGGTGGAGTGCCTGGGTTTGGGTGGCGTTGAGGTTGAGGGCACGGGAAAGGAGGAGTGATCCAAAATTCTGGACGGTGGTGCGGACGGGCACGCCGGGGGCGATCTCACTGAAGACTCCGAGTGTGAGGAACTCGGTGGGGTACCCGGTGGGCTGCCAGTTGCTTTGTCCTTGGGCGGCGGTGCGAGCCTGGAGGTCCTCCGACGGAGTTCCGGGAGACATGAGTCCGGAGAGGTCGCCTTTCACATCAGTGATGAACACGGGGACGCCGGCGGCGGAGAGGCCTTCCGCCATGAGCTGCAGGGTGCGGGTCTTGCCGGTGCCGGTGGCTCCTGCAACCAAACCATGCCGGTTCATCATGCGAAGCGGCAGTGAGATGGAGATGTTCGGATAGTTGTGGCCCTCAATGAGGGCACAGCCGAGTGGCATGGTGGGGGTGTCGAAGGAGTATCCGGCGGCGATAGTGTCGGCACGTGGGTCTGCCGGGGGCTCATGCGTGGAGGGTGTGGCGGCCGGCTTTGTGGTTTCCGCTGTCGTCCCGGTGGTGTCGCCTGATGCGGCGGCTGGGGTAGCAGATGGGGCTACGGCCTCTGGTGCTGCCGCGCCCGGAGCTGCAGCAGCTTCCAAGGCGGCACCCTCCGCTTCTTTAGCTACGGCCTCATTGGCTTTAGTAGCTGCGGTTGAGTCTGCGGCGTCTGCCTCTTTGCGTAGTTCTTCTGCTTCTGTCTGGTCGGAGACGGAAGCGAGTTTCGCCTGCAGTTCGGCTGCCTTCGCCGCGGCTTCGGCAGCGGCTAGCTTGGCAGCTGCAGCTTCTGCACGGAGGCGGGCGAGTTCTGCCTCCCGAGCAGCGTTACGGGCAACTTCGGCAGGGGACGTAGAGTTCTCAGACATACTGAAAATTCTACTGGAGAGTGTCCTCTCCTCCGCCCTGCACGTCACGAATTGCCGCTGATATCGAAAGGGAAATCTCGGAGGCAGTGACGGGCGCCCCGTGGGGCAGCTGCGCCCCTTCGTCAACGAGATAGTCCAACGTGTGCCAGGTTTGTCCGCCCATGGCGGCGAGACGTGCTGCACGTGAGTGAACTCGGACTGCCATTGCTGCCGATTCTTCGGCGGAGCGGCCTACTACCACACCGTGTGCGACGATTGCTCCAATGAGACCGGTCAACACGTCACCGCTACCGGGTGTCGCGGCCCAGGAGGATCCGGTGTCTTCGGCAAAGACACCTCCTGGTCCCGCAATGTAGGTGGTTCGGCCTTTGAGAAGGATGCTGATGGTGATGCCTTGGTTTTCCCACGCTTTCTGGCAGGCGGTAACGGCAGCCGGTCGTCCCATGCGCTCAATATCTGCGACGGAAGTGGGTAGGGGGTAGTGTGGCGCCTCCGGGTAGGCCTTGCAGAGGCGGAGGAATTCGCCGGTATGCGGGGTAAGGAGGGTGACAGCGTCGCGGGGGCGTTTGTCCATCAGCTCCGGGGTGTCCGAGATGAGGGTGATAGCGTCGGCGTCCAGCACCACCGGTATTTCTTGTTCAAGAATCCAGCTGAGGCGGTCAAAGGCGCCTTCATCGGTCCCCATGCCGGGCCCTGCTATCCATGCGTTCACGCGGCCTGCTTGTTTGGGTGAGCCGGTGCACACGGTGTCGGGCCGATGGGAGAGGACGAGGTCGGAGACGGAGCCGCTGTAGCGTACCATGGCGGAGCTGGCGTGTGCTGCTCCTGAGACGGTGAGGAGGGCTGCCCCCGGATAGGCGGCGGAGCCAGCACATACTCCGACCACGCCGGTGGTGTATTTGTTGTCATTGGCGCCGGGGATGGGCCATTGGGCGGCGACGTCGGCATCGGAGAGTACCTGCATAACGGGGGTTTCTCCGCTGAGATCGAGGCCAATGTCAACGAGCGAAATGCGGCCACAGGATGGGCCGGCGAGGATGTGGCATGGTTTCAGGGACCCGAAAGTAACGGTGGCGACGGGGTGGACATGGGGATCATGCTGTACCCCCGTGTCGGGGTCGATACCGGAGGGAATGTCGACGGAGACGATGGGTACGTGGGCGTCGTCGAGGAGATCGATGACGGTGGCGGCGGGTTCGCGGAGGGGTCCCCGTCCGCCGATCCCAACAATGCCATCTAACGCGAGGTCGGCACTGTGGATGGCAGCACTGAGGGCGGTGTTTGCGGCGAGGTCTGTCTCTTGTTGGGGCAGGGTGATGACGTGTCCGTGGGCTGCCCGGAGGGCGGCAAGGCCCGCGGTATGGGTGTGGTCGGGGTTGAGGAGAACCGCGGTGACGGCGGCTCCTTTTCCGCGTAGGTAGGTGCCGGCCCAAAGGGTGTCTCCGCCGTTGTCTCCGGCACCGACGACGAGCAGAATGTGGCTGCCGTAGACGGTTCCGCAGCGACGGCGGATTTCGTCGAGGACGTGGATGTAGAGGCCGTAGGAGGCACGCCGCATGAGGTCTCCCTCGGGGAGGGAAGCTAGTAGGGGCGCTTCGGCTGCGCGGATGCTGTCGGCGGTATAGACGTTCATCAGTGTTTTCTCTCTGGCAGAGGTACCCAAAGGAACGCGAGACCCAGCGCGGCGAAGATCACCACCCAACCACACAGTCGGATGATGGTGGCTTCGTATCCCACCGGTATGGTTTGAGCAAGGACGCTTGCGACCATAGCGATGAGGCTGAGCACGCTTGTAACGATACGGGCCCAGGTGTGCCCCTGGGCGAGGTACCACAACACAACCACAATGGCGACGAAGCACACTGCGGCGGCTGCGGGGATCATTCCGGCACTGCCGTTCGTCGGTTCCTGGGCGCGCGCAACTACTACGGTGGCGATTGCTGCTCCCAGGAGGAGGACCAGGATATTGCACACGACGGCGATGGGGAGGGCGGCACGGGGGTCCAGCCCTGCGATCCAACGACGCATGTCATCAGCCCCTATTCGACGGTGACGGATTTGGCTAGGTTACGTGGCTTGTCCACATCGTATCCGCGTTGGGTGGCGATCTCGGCGGCCATCATCTGGAGCGGCACGGTCGAGACCAATGGCTGCAGGAGGCTTGAGCATTCCGGAACACGGATGATGTGGTCAGCGAAGGGTACCACTGCATCGTCACCTTCTTCAGCGATGACGATGGTGGTGGCACCGCGTGCCTGCACTTCCTTGACGTTGGAAATCATCTTGGAGTGCAGCACTGCCCTGCCCTTGGGGGACGGCATGATGACGACGATGGGCATTCCTTCGTCAATGAGGGCGATGGGGCCATGCTTGAGTTCACCAGCGGCGAAACCTTCCGCATGGATGTAGGCAAGTTCTTTGAGTTTGAGGGCACCTTCGAGCGCCACCGGGTAGCCGACATTGCGCCCGATAAAGAGGATGGTTTTGCTGTCAGCGAACTGTCGGCCAATGGTGCGGATGTGGTCGGTTTGTTCGAGCACTTTCTCCACTTTGCTGGCCATTCCTGCTAGCTCACGGTAGGTGGCGGCCACTTCATCGGAGTATTTGGTGCCACGGGCCTGGGCCAGGGCTAGGCCCACTAGATAGTTGGCGATGACCTGTGCGAGGAAGGCCTTGGTGGAGGCTACCGCGATTTCGGGTCCAGCATGGGTATAGAGAACCGCATCGGATTCACGCGGGATTTGTGCCCCGTTGGTATTGCACACTGCCAGTACGCGGGCTTTTTGGCTGCGGGCGTGGCGGACAGCTTCCAGGGTGTCTGCGGTTTCGCCGGACTGGGAGATGGCCAGCACGAGGGTGTCTGGACCGAGGACGGGGTCGCGGTAGCGGAATTCGGAGGCGAGTTCGATTTCTACGGGGACGCGTGTCCAGTGCTCGATGGCGTATTTGGCGAGGAGCCCTGAGTGGTAGGCGGAGCCGCAGGCGACGACGAAGATCTTCTCGATCTGGCGGAGGTCGTCGTCGGAAAGCCGCTGCTCGTCGAGGACGATATGTCCGTTAATGAAGTGGCCGCGGAGGGTGTCGGCGAGTGCTTGCGGCTGTTCGGCGATTTCCTTCAGCATGAAGTAGTCGTAGCCGCCTTTTTCGGCTGCTTCGAGGTCCCAGTCGATAGTGAAGGGGCGGCCTTCCACAGGGTTTCCGGCAAAGTCGGTGATCTGGTAGCCATCAGCGGTGATGGTGACGACGTTATCCTGACCGAGTTCGACGGCTTCCCGGGTGTGTTCGATGAAGGCGGCAACGTCGGAGCCGAGAAACATTTGGTGGTCGCCGACGCCAATGACGAGCGGGGTGCTCCGCCGGCATGCCATAAGGGTGCCGGGATGGTCGGCGTGGGCAATGACGAGGGTGAAGGCTCCTTCGAGCTTGTTGATGACGGCCATGACGGAGGCGTGGAAGTCTCCGGCGTTGGGGCCTTCGCCGTAGTATTCAGCGTGTAGCAGATGGGTGACCGTTTCACTGTCGGTGTCGGAGGAGAATTCGACTCCCTCGGCCTCCAGTTGGGCACGTAGGGGGGCGAAGTTTTCGATGATGCCGTTGTGGACGACGGCGATCTTCCCCTGGTGGTCGACGTGGGGGTGGGCGTTGCTGTCAGTGGGGCGCCCGTGGGTGGCCCAGCGGGTGTGACCGATGCCGGTGGTGGCGGGGTATTTGTCCAGCTTGGCGGCATCTACTGCGGCGACGAGGTTGTCGAGCTTTCCAGCTTTCTTTTCGACAGCCATGCCGCCGGCGCCGTCGAGGAGGGCAATGCCGGCAGAGTCGTAGCCGCGATACTCCATGCGGCGCAGCGCGTCGATGACAACACCGAGGGCGGGCTTAGACTGGCCGGGGGTGCCTACGTATCCAACGATTCCACACATACCTACACCCTACTTGGTCGGAGTCCCTGGAGTCGCCTTGAGCCGACCTGTTGCCCGCTCTTTTTTACCACTGCTGTGGATTTCGGGGATTCTGTGGCATGTTTGCCTCAATCTCTACGTTTCTTGGGGGTGTTATTGACTAGGCTTAGGGACGTGGCTACGAAATTGAAGAAACTAGTTTCTGATCTCTCATACATTGGCTCGAAGCGCGTGATGCGCGGCGAACTGTCTGATGTCCATCTTGAGGGTGTTGTTTTCGCTCCGACGGGACGCACTTCGGTGCCTACTGTCATTGTTATTCCCGACTGGTTGACCCCGGTGGGCGCATACCACGAGTTAGCACGTCATCTTGCTTCGTGGGGTATGGCCTGTGTGGTACCCAAGTTGAAGAACAATGGGTTGAACGATGCTGCTGATATGACTGAGCAGGTGGCAGCGTTGGTGCAGTCCTTGCGGGGCATGCAGTTGGGTAACGGCACAGCCCAATTCGACAGCGACAAGGTAGCACTGTTGGGCCATGGTCTGGGTGGTGCTGTGGCGGCGGAGACTGCCGCTAAAGGTGTGCCGTTGAAGGCTGTGGTTGCCGCCTATCCGACTGAGGCGACACCGTCTCCGCTGGACTTCACGGCTCGTGCCGCGGTTCCTGCTTTGGTGATTGCTCCGGAGTTCCCACCGTTGTTGTCGATTGATGTGTCGGAGGATTTTGCTAATTCCTGGGGGGCTTCTGTGGTGATGCGCAAGGTTCCGGGTTGTACTCGTATGGGTATGACGGGGAATAGCTTGCTGGAGCGTTTTGGTCTCTCGGAGACGAATGACAAGAAGCCTTTGCGCGCACAGACGGCACTGATGACCGGCTACCTGTGGTACCAGTTGACAGGTGAGAAGGATTTCAAGGGTTTTGCGGCGCTGGATTCTGAGATCGCTGGGACTGAGGTGGTGCTGACGGAGCAGCAGGAGGATGAAGCTGCTGCTCCGAACCAATCGAAGTGTCCGTTCGCTCGCTTGGTTCGTTAGTTTCTTTTTCTGAGCTCAAGACAAAAGTGGTGGCCCGGTTGGGACCACCACTTTTTTTGGGGCTTCCCCTCCCTCTATTGAGGGCACATGTTGGGGGGAGGTGGAAAGCAACCGTCTAAGGACTAGAGCTGATCTAGCATCTTCAGGGTCTCGGGTTCGAGCTCGATGTAGCCTGCTTTCGCCAGTTCCTTGAAGTTATGCAGCGAGGTGAAAATGCTTTCTGCTTCTTCATCGCTCAGTTCATAGGGGTCTTCCTCGCTGTACTGCGCAAGCTGTTCCTCGATTTCTTGTTCATCAAAAGAATGAATTTTGTGCTTTGGCTGTTGGTCAAAGAGAGCCATTGTTACCACATCCCTGCTTTGGAAAGACCATTGTCAGTGACATCGGATCGGTCAGCCGATGCGACAGGCGAAGCCGGCATTTCTGCGGGCGTCGCTTCTGCGGGCGTCGCTTCTGTTGGTGCTTGATTCACAGCTGCAGTCTGCGTATGAACGTGTACTTCCGCAGTTGTCTTTGCGTGGATCTTTTCATCAACGCTGGCGTCGTCATTTGAACTTTGTTCACCGTGTTCTGAATCCTGCTTTTGTGCCTTCTCTACCGATTCGGCAGCATCTCGTTGACCATGCTCCTTGGTGGAATCCTTGGGCTGGTCTCCATCTTTCTTTTCTTCATCTACGGAATCTGCTTCTTCAGTGTGAACATCAGCATTGTCATGGTGCGCAGACTTTCCGTCGTTGTCACTCTGTTCTTCGCCATGCTGGTGTTCGTCTGGGCCGTGTGCAGACTCATCGTGGTGCGCTTCATCGTGCCGATCTCCACCATCTGTGTGATGGGCGTCCTCACCACCATTGGCTTCGCACGAAGCTGGGTGATCATGGTCCACGGTTTCTATTGAGATTGATCCATGGCTATCGACAGAGACCTCGACACCGAGCTCTCCGTCGATTCGAAGTGACCAACTCGGGTTGTTTCCAGAGGCATGGGTAGTGCTGTCATTGGCCTGGCCGCTTTCAGACATGTACCCCACGTGTGCTGCGGGGTTAGTATGCTCGCCTCCTGGGTACATGCCAGCTCTGGCAGACAGAGTGCCGTTGCTGTGCATTCCCATGTCGAGGCCACCACTGTAGGCGGGCTGATGAGACATCGGCATATCGCCGCCCGGCTGCGGGGGAACGCCTGGCATCATGCCGTTCTGGAATGGGGCATTACCTATTCCGGGAGTGGAAGTGTAATCCCCTCCTGGGGTGGCAGTGGGGTTCGCTGCATCCATTCCACCATTCATCAAAGCGTTCCAGAGCTCATTGTGAATCATCTGGGCCGTGCGGTTGCCCGCCTGAATGATGGTGTTGATGATGGCTGGCTGGGTCGTACCCGATTGTGTGCCATTGCTTCGATCAGGGATATAAGGGGGATTCCCATTACCTGTGCCGGGCATGTGTTCCTGGTGACCATTCTGCGGCGGATGGGGCTGTTCAGGATTGGCGGGAGGATACCCAACCGGAGGCTCCAAGGGCTGATGATTATTGCCACTATCACCAGGATCCATAGGCGGATGAGGGAGCGTGTTTCCACCACTACCTCCGGTACCGCCTCCACCTGTCCCTCCGTTGGAGCCGCCACCGGTGGGCGGGACGAGCTTTGGATGGTGCTCTTGAGGTGCGGGTTCGGGTGTCGACTTCCTTTTCTCGTGTCCGTCGCTCTCATCTTCATGCGGGACGGGGCACGTGAATTTGGGAAGCTCTTTGAGCGGGGGATTGGGATTGCACTTGATGTCTCGGTCTTTCGGACTTGTCGGAGGCTCGACTCCCTTCACCTTCACAGGCTTCAGCTGGTGAGTGAAATCGGGAGATAGTTTCTCCCCGGATTTGGTTTTCGACCAGACAATTGTCCAAATTCGATCGAGTTCCTCCTCTGCACTCGCGACAAGGTTGCACAATGCATCAAGGACGTTCATAGAGATCCTGGTGGATCGTTGCATGTCCTTAACCCCCTCAACGAGCTCCCCTAGGCCTCCTCGTATTCCTTTAATACCAGAGGTAATTGCCGCTCCGGGACTGTACTTGAACCCGTACTTCGAGGCTTTGTCTTTACCGAGTGCTGCACCGATAACATTGTCAATGCCCTCCCCGCCCATAGCCATGAGACTGTCACTCGTTGCCCGGAGCACATTATCGAGCGCGATAGGGCGCTTTGTCATCGCAATAATCCAGGCTTGAGCTTGGGCGAATTGCACCATCGCCAGGGTGGCCTTCAGCCCGAGCTCAATATTATGCTCGGCAACCTCATAGATATGCGCTTGGGCTTGTATGTCCTTCTGTAGCACGTGGAGTTGGTGCCGAGCTGCTTCTGCAGCTTCTCCTCGCCACACCTTATTTGTATCTGAAATACAATCCTGGACAACCGTATTCAGGTTACTCAGCGCGACGTGACGGTCTTCAATGGAGTGCTTGAAAATCTCCACTTGAGAGGTGTGGAACTCAAGGAAATTCGTCACCAAGAGTTTCTCAGCACGCCACATGCTCGGACGCAACTGATTGAGGACAAGCGCTGGAGGAAACGCCACTTTCTTGAGATTCTGCTCTGCAAGAGTAAAGACAATTGCCGCTCTAATAGAGGCGACAGATACGCCATAACCACCGCCCATGGCTTACACCTCCTGCCGTTGGAATACCGACCTATGCTCATCACTCTGCTGTTCGAAGAGCGTTGCGTCTGAATGCACATGGTCAGCATGCGATAACGTTTGGTTCACTAAGTCGTTTACTTTGCCGTCTTCCTGAATGAACCACGAAACAAATGCCTGCCCGATGTCTTTACGCCGACCGCCAAACATGTCGTCGCACAAAAACTGATGGGAGGGATCAAGCGCAAATGTGCAGTCGCTCCCTCCGTCATAAAGACGAGAAGCAATCTTCTTTAATGCCGGTGGATCAATAAAAAGTTCGTCAGCCATGGCTTCCCAGTTCGTTGTAGGTCCGGAGCACGGGAATGTGCGTTTACACATATGACGCCGCACGGCGTAGTGGGGTTCCACCGCATCGGGAAAAAGTCCAGAAATAGCAAAAGGTGACGATGCACCACTACATCGTCACCTTTCTCTACTGGTAGGTCTACACAGACCCCACAATCTCGGCGAGGCGACCCGCCACCTGTTGTGCATGTTCTTCCGTGGCAGCCTCCACCATGACACGCACCAACTGTTCTGTTCCGGAGGCTCGCAACAGCACCCGCCCGGTCTCCCCCAGCTCATCCTCGGCTTCAAGTGTCGCCGCGACCACCGTGGGATCCGACGCCACCGCATCACGATCTGAGACAGCCACATTGATGAGGACCTGAGGCAGTACCGTCACCACACTGGCGAGCTCTGCCAAACTATGCCCAGTTGCCACCATCCGATCCATCAACTGCAGGCCCGTCAGCACGCCGTCACCAGTGGTGGCATAGGCAGGCAGCACAATATGCCCAGACTGTTCACCACCCAGGCTGTAGTCGCCGGCACGCAGGTCCTCCAGCACGTAGCGGTCCCCCACTGCTGTGCACCGCAGATTAATGCCCTCTTTTTTCATCGCCAAGCGGAGGCCAAGATTGGACATTACGGTAGCCACTAGAGTGTCGTCGGCGAGTTCACCGCGTTCTTTCATCGCGATGGCCAAGATAGCCATAATCTGGTCACCGTCTACCAGATTGCCGTATGCGTCAACGGCAAGGCAGCGGTCGGCATCTCCATCGTGGGCAATTCCGAGGTCTGCACCGTGCACCAGTACTGCCTCGCGAAGGCTCTCCATGTGGGTAGAACCGCAATTGTCGTTGATATTGAGGCCATCAGGCTCATTATGAATTGCAATGACGGTGGCACCGGCTCGCTCATAAGCTTCCGGAGCGACGGCTGAGGCAGCCCCATTGGCAGCGTCAACAACAACCGTAAGACCACTCAAATCGTGGGTACGGGTGGAAAGAAGGTGCTCCAAGTAGGATTCGTGTGCTTCTGTTTGCGCCTGGTTGATGCGCCCAATATCACCACCTGTCGGGGCCGTCTCGCGTGTGGAGTTGAGCCGCGCCTCAATCTCGTCTTCTAGCGCATCGTCGAGTTTGTGGCCACCCGCAGCAAAGAATTTGATGCCGTTATCCGGCATAGGGTTATGCGAAGCCGAGATCATGACCCCAAAAGCGGCGTCACGTCGAGCTGTTTCAAAAGCTACCGCGGGTGTTGGTAGCACCCCAAGGAGGTCGACATCGACACCACGGCTGGAGATGCCGGCCGCCAGTGCAGCCTCCAGCATTTCTCCCGAGATGCGCGGATCGCGCCCTACAACGACATGGGGGTGTTCGGTACCGTTTGCCGCATGTGCGGCAAACACTTCCGCAGCTGCTGCTCCCAGTTGGAGAGCGAGGTGCGGGGTGAGGGTGTCGTTCGCGAGACCACGAACGCCGTCGGTACCGAAAAGTCGTGCCATAGTGTGTGCGTTCCTTATAGGTGTGGGTGACGGGTCACTACTGGGGAACGTTTCTGACCAGTGGGAAGAGACATTTTCCCCAGTAGCCAGGCTGTTTCTGCCCAGTAGCTGTCCATTCTACTCTGTTAAGGGCTTTCGGCGGGAGGAGGTCTGGCTATCTGGGTGCTCCTGCCAGCACAGGACAGGAGCGTGTCGGCCAAGCATGCCGGAACCAGCCAGGAAAGTCCCAACGACTCGCCGAAATGGGGAATGCCCCGACCGGGGTCGGGGCATTCCAAGCAAGCTGTTGTATTAACGCTTGGAGTACTGCGGAGCACGGCGGGCCTTGTGCAGACCGGCCTTCTTGCGCTCAACAGCACGGGAGTCGCGGGTGAGGAATCCAGCCTTCTTGAGGGCAGGACGATCATCCGGATTAGCGGCGTTCAGGGCGCGGGCGATAGCCAGACGCAGTGCGCCGGCCTGGCCGGAGGGGCCACCACCCTTGAGGTTGGCCTGAATGTCGAACTGCTCTTCGCGCTCAACGAGGACCAGCGGGGACTTCACGAGCTGCTGGTGAACCTTGTTGGGGAAGTAGTTTTCCAGGGTGCGGCCGTTCAGCACGAACTTGCCGGTGCCAGGAACCATGCGGACACGCACGACGGCTTCCTTGCGGCGACCAACGGTCTGGACCGGGCCGGAAACAGCGGCAGGGGCAACCTCCGCCTCAATGCCGTCGACGGTGATGTCAGCAGTGAGCTCTTCAGCAACTTCCTGGGAAGCAGCGTCAATCACGGCGTCTTCTGCAATGACTTCGTTGTTGATGTTCTCTTCGGCCATTACTGTGCCACCTGCTTAATCTCGTAGGGAACGGGCTGCTGGGCGGTGTGAGGATGCTCGGGGCCAGCGTAGACCTTGAGCTTCTTCACCATCTGACGCCCGAGAGAGTTGTGGGGAAGCATGCCCTTCACAGCCTTCTCGATGACGTATGCAGGATTGGTGTCCAGCAAGTCACCCAGGGCGTCAGCGCGGAGACCACCCGGGTAGCCGGAGTGGCGGTACAGCTTGACCTGTTCACGCTTGTTAGCGGAAACAGCGACCTTTTCAGCGTTGATGATGACGACAAAGTCGCCGCCATCAAAGTTGGGGGCATAAGTGGGCTTGTTCTTCCCACGGAGCAGGTTTGCGGTCTGGGCGGCCAGGCGACCCAGTACCACATCGGTGGCATCGATGACGTACCACTTGCGGTCGACGTCACCAGCCTTAGGTGCATAAGTAGACAAAGCGACTTCCTCGTCTCTTCGAAACTGCCGGCCACAGAGTGTTTTTCGAATCATTGACAGCGGCCGGTTGAGACCTGTCAGGATCCTTGTCCCCCGCCCGCGAGAAGCGGGTGACGCGAAGAAACACCGGTGGACAATATTACCAGCTCATAGCGGTAGACAAAAATTATGGAGGCTCTGCCGACCAGCGGTAATGGCTGGGTGCAGAGCCTCCATGAAAGTAGAGCTTGGGTGCAATATCTCTTACATCCAGGAAGCGGCGGCGCGACGGTTGGTGTCGTTCATGGCATCGTTGCCCTGTCCAACGATCACACCAATGCGGTCGAGAACCTGGTTGAGTTCTTCCTGAGCGCGATCCCACTTCTGCTGCTGGGCCTGGTAAGCATCAGCTGCTTCACCTTCCCAGGTCGACACCATGGGGGCAAGGTAAGCTTTGAGGTCACTCAGGGCGGTATTGAGGCGAGAAGCAGCCTGGGCGATGTCCATGCGGCTAGCCTCGATGGATGCGAAGTCGTAACGAATGGTATCCACGTGCATCTCCTTTAGATGTTAAGGGTGTTGAGCTGAGCCAGGTGGTCATCCTGGGAGGCCTGGTAAGCAGCGCTGTTGGCACGGATGGTCTCGGCGATGCTATTAAGGGACTCGTTGAGGTGCCGCCCAGCGTCCTGCCAACGGACCATAAGCTGGTCGAACGCCATCTTGGCGGAACCCTGCCAAGCTGCATCCAGGGAACCCAGACGCATTTGCAGGCCGTTCATCTCCTGCTGAACTTGCTGCGCGATATCGACGACATGATTGGCCGCAGTCGCCATAGTGTCAGTCTGCGTATTGAGAGCCACCATGTTCACTCCTTCAACTGTTAGAAAGTGGTGTCCTAGCCACATCCCCAACGGCTGCGGCTATATTGTCGTTTGATATGACGCCGCTAAGGGCAGCAGGGTTCCATCGGCTCGAAAAAACTTTAAGAAACTCGAATTCCATTGAGAATTGCCTGGCAGAGCTTGTGCGCCTTCTGCTCCGTCATACCCTCACGCACCCGATACTGGCAGGCCAGCGAATACGCATAACGATCCGTGTAGAAGACCACCCAGTCCGCCCGGGACACCTCACCAGTAAGTTCCCGGTAGCTCAATGCCACAGGTGGCACCCACCCATTAGTGGGCCACTGGTAGCTACTCACCCATGGCTTAATCGTGGCCATCGGATCGGACAGCTGACGTTGCAGAGAATCCCGCAGGCGATGATCAGGATCCTGTTTCAAGGTCAACAGCATCCGCAGGTTCGGCTCATTCACCGGGGCAATTATCGTCCGCCATTGTTCATGAGTAGTGAGATCCACAGTCGGCGGGGAATCGCGCGTTACCGTCCATGCTCCCGGCAGCGACAGCATGCCTCCGGGAAAGGTGATCACCTGGGCGGGGTCGACGGAGCGAATGCCCTGCCGCCCATACGCATCTTCGGTGCGTTTTTCGGTACCAAACGCTCCCGCCAGCACCATCGACAGCATTGCCACCACCGTCATAATGATCACTGCGTAATCGGTGCGAGTCGGTTTACGGAAACGCTTCTTCCGCAATGCTGCTCTGCGTGCGAGCAGCACATCCCGCTGATGTTCCGCATCGGCGCGCCACTTCCGCTCTTTGACAACCACCCACATATCGGTGGGACTTATCCGGTAGGAGACAACACCCGCGGCACGAAGAGTTTCGCACACTAGCTCGCATGCATCAGTTTCGAGACCGGGAGGACCGGTCAGCACCAGGACGTCGCAGTCACGGCGCAGATCATGCACCATCAGACGTGCAGTGGAGGCAATAGCCTGCGCCCACTCGATCGCTTGCCCTTGTTGATCCGGTTCGTTCTCCTGCACCACCGGAGCGAACCCCATCCCGGGGTAGACAGTGGTGGAGAACCGCCGCGCATCGTGGGTTCGGACCAGTGTGAACGTGGCGTTCAGCTGCGTGCACTCGATAACGAGCAGGAATCGTGGGAGACACTCGGCGGCATCAATCGTGATCCATTCAGTGGCTATCTGCCAGGCTGGGTAGACAAGCGTCTCCTGTTGGCACAGACGGGCCAAGGCGCGCCGCCGCGGCATCCCCCATGCGCTGGGAGCAACCACCAGATGGTCATCGTCAATGGGGTCAGGGAAATACTCGTAGAGGGGTGAGTATCCGTGGTCGATGTTGATGGCATCGTTCATCTCATCCGCAGTGAGGGTGAGAAACTTGTTGTTGCGAACAACTGTATTGCCCCAAATGCCTGTAAAGGTTGTCATTCCGCATTCTCCTCTACCGGGAGGTAGGCCAACTGCACCACTTGGTGCTGGCCCTGGCTATTAATCACGTCTGCACGGCCCGCAGGCAGTGAACGGGCCTTGCGCCCACCGGCAATGGCGCCCTCCTCGGGAGAACCGTTCATGACGAAAACTGTAGGGTGCAATTCGCGGATACGCGACATGATCGGTTCGAAGGAGGTGCGGGAGAAGCCGGTGCAGCGGCGCGCCACCACCATGTGCAATCCAATGTCTCGTCCATACGGCAGAAGTTCGAGCAGCCCCAGCAGCGGGTTACCAGAGCTGGTAGCCACCAGATCATAATCATCTACAATGAGGAAAATGTCTGGCCCCTCCCACCAGCTACGATCACGCAGTGTCTGCGGATCGTTCACGCCAGCCGGCATGCGGGATTCCAGCAGTGGCGTCAGCTGTGCAATGAAGTCCTGCACATCCTGCTTCGTGGAGGCGTAGCCTGCCAGATGACTGGGCAGGCATTCGCCGAGTAGCTGGCGACGGTAATCGACCACCAACATCTTCGCTTCGGTAGCGGGGATATTCTCTGCGATACGGTGAATGACGGTACGGAGCATGGTTGATTTGCCGGAGGAGTCACCCACCACAAGGATGTTCTCCTCCTGCCCCGTATCGATAGCAAATTGACCCAAGCTGTCGCCTTCAATACCCAGCGGGATCCGGTAGCCGTGCTTGCCAGAGACGGTGACGGGTCCCATTTCTCCAGCGGAGACGATTCTCGGTAGGAGCGCCAATGGGGTTACTGGAGCTTCCTGCGACCACTGTGCGGCGATCGCACGCAGGCCTTCCTCATCCTGTAGTGCGAAGAGGAAGTGGAGGCCATCTGGTGTCATACCACGGCCCGGTAATGCCGGCACTTTCTCTGCATTCTTGCGGCCAAGGATGGAGTCGGCGGGATCACCCAAACGAAGCTCCCACCGGGTGGTAAGGGAGTCTCGCAGGGCAGCACGGATATCTCCCCAGCGGGATGCAGCGAGGACAAGGTGAATGTTGTACGAGAGACCTTCCCGCACCAGCTGCCGGACCTTCTCCTCGAACTCCATGTTGTTCTCGACAAGAGCTGCCCAACCGTCGATGAACAGCACAATATGCTGATTGATGGGGGCACCTGCCATCCGGTTTCGCAGTTCTTGACTGATTTCCGCGAAGGTTCGCTCCATGATTTCTTCGTCTTGCGTGGAGCAGACAGCGGCACAGTGCGGAAGTATCCGCAGGTGCGTGAGCACCCCACCACCGGCGTCAACGGCGTACATCTTGAGTATCGCCGGGGAGTTCTCTTGGGCGAGGGCGCTTGCAATGGTGACGAGTGCCTGCGACTTTCCGGTCTGTGTGGTCCCGACGATGAGAGCGTGGTTGAGGGTGGGAAGCGACACACGCATAGACTTGCGCATCTGCTCTGCCGGTACGTCGATGAGACCGACAATGCCCCGATGGGACAGTTCGTCCATGGTCGTTCCCACGCTGGCACCGATCGCCAACTCTGCACATTCGGCGGCACTTGCGTGCAGAGGTAGCGGCGGCAACCATACCTGGTGGGCTCGAGGCACATGAGAAGGGAAGCTGTTGAGCAGCACATGGAAAATAGTGTGTTCTTCTCCATCGCTGTCGGCAGGCTGGGTGGGTTCCTCCACTTCCTCTCCTTTAAGGATTATCGGGACCGCGTTACGCGTCTCGATAGACCAGCCAAAAGAATTGCCCACCAATGGTTCTGATCCATAAATCTGGAGGTGGTTATCTGCTTCGGTAAGTATCTCCTGGGGGGCACGTACCCGACGCTGAGACCGTTTCTTGAGGGTGCCTGAAACGTAGAAGGCTCGGAATTTTTGCAGGTTGTCGGTGCCATCCAGAAGATATCCGGCACCTGGCTGCTGCGGCAGGTTGAAGGCATCCGGGGTACCGATAACGGAGCGGGACTCCACCACCGAGAAGGTCTTTAGGGCAATGCGATAGGACAAGTGGGATTCCAAGCCACGAAGTTTGCCGGCATCAATACGCTGTGATGCGAGCAGCAGGTGCACGTGCAGCGAACGACCCAGACGGCCGATCTGCACAAAGAGTTCTGCGAATTCGGGACGCTCGGCCAATAGTTCAGAGAACTCATCCACGATAATGAGAAGAGCAGGGAGATGCGGAAAACGATCCGTATCCACCTGTCCACGCGAGCGCGCCTTGACGTACTCGTCAATGTTCGCAAAGCCGCCGGCGGCGTGGAGAATCTCCTGGCGACGCCGTAGTTCGCCTTCGAGTGCAGCATACATACGCTCAACTGCCAGCGCATCATCTGACAAGTTGGTGATGACGGCTGCTACGTGTGGTGCGCCAGAAATGCCGGAAAAGGTTGCGCCGCCCTTAAAGTCGACAAGAACCAGGTTGACCTGTTCCGGACTGTGTGACCCAATGAGACCGACGACTAAGGTACGCAGCAGTTCCGATTTACCAGAGCCCGTCGCGCCGATGCAGAGGCCATGTGGGCCCATTCCGCCCTGTGCCGATTCTTTGAGGTCAAGGTAGACCGAACGTCCTTGGTCATTCAAACCAATGGGAACACGAAGTCGATCTCGACCGACTTTCAATGCCCAGTCCCGTTCAGGCAGGAAGTTCTCTACCGAACCCATCCCCAGCAGTTCAAAGAGATCAGCAGTCGGCTTTTCCCCATTGGCGTCATCCCCACTGTCCTCGGCGGGGCTCCCTATAGTGGTATATCCGGCGAGTCGCCACGCAATGGCCGCCGCTGTGGAGGGACTCAGTTGGTCGGCAGTGCCGAGGGGACAGGATTCCCCACGGAACCACACATGCACAACTCCCTCGTCATCCACCTCCAAGTGAAGATCCGTCTCGGTGTGTTCCGCTTCCGGGAGGATAGCGAGGACATGAGGAAAATAGGAGCCGTAGGCGCTTACGAACTCGACACTATCTGTAATAAGGAGCGTCGTCCCTTGCTGCGGAAGGTCTTCACGCAGGTCGAAGGGCTGGTGAAGAAGATTAAAGGGATAGAGTTCACAGTCCGAGCGGCGAACGGTGTGAGGCAGCCACTTCAACAGTTCCGGCCATTGAGGATCCCGGCAGGCCAAGACGACATGACAATCCTCAGGATGGTGGGTGAGGAAGAATGTCATCAACATAGAGCGGAAGAGACTGTGGGCTTTCTCTTTCTCGCCGCTCACCACACAACGGCTGAACCCGCGCAGACTCACCACAATGGGCATGTCTTCGATGGTGTTAGCGGTTCGGGAGAACAGTCGCAGAGCACTCACCGAGACCGGTTCCAGATCTTCCACCCGTGGCAACTCCGGGAAGGCAAAATGATCGTCGGAGGAGACAGAACCACTTCCAACACGGAAGCAGAGGAAGGAGTCGTCGTCCTGCCGCACACTCCATAGGTAGCGCTCGTTAAGGTAGGCACGATAGCGATCTGGGTGAGGGAAACGAAGGGTCTCTTCCTTGCGGATCAGCTCGTGGAGTTCCTCCCGATCCTCATCCAAATCCGCCAAATATCGCAGATACTCCTGCCGTCGGCGGGCAATTTCTCGCATCGCATTGCCGCCGCCCAGGCTGGAGGAGATCATGGTGCCGGCGGAGGCCAACATCATAACGGGAAACATCAGCATCATCGGACTCATCCGACCGCCGGACTTCGCCATCCAAATGATGGAACCCAACACACCCACCACCATGACGAGCGGCATCAGCTTCGGTAGCAGTGGTTGCGATTCCTGAGCGGGTATCTCCGGCGCGAGCTCGACATCAACTGAAGAAGCCTCGTCGCTGGTGCGTTCTGGCAATTCACGACTATGGAAAAAGCGGGTTGCTCCAGCGCGGAAGCCAACGAGACCACGCGCACCTTGCGGTTTGTTATCCGCAGAACTGTCAGCCTCAGAAGGTGTGAGGGTAACGGGGGCGGCAGCGGAGGAAGCAACTGGTTCCCCACCGGCCGCGGCCGAATCGGGGAGCTGGGCAGATGAAGACATCTCAGGCACGAGTCGCGAGTTCCCTTATATGTCGTGTGTGAAAACTTCTAACGGCCCGATGGTAGGGACTCACCTCCCCGCGTGGAACTGCTACATTTCTCAAAATCTTTTTTCTCACCCGAAAAATTGTCATCTAGCTGCAGAAATAGTGTGGAAAAAGATTGTTAAAGAAAAAGTAGCGCATCCGCTAACAGCCACGATCGGTTATTGATAGGGAGCTAACAGTGTGCCCGGGTTCGCTCCCCGGCACCTACCACCATCGTCTGGGACGACAAGGAGACCATCGTGGTCGCTCTCCGTGTTATCGTGCACACCCCCTATGAGCGGGTAGCTCTCTCCATCCCCTCAACCCTCTACCCCTCAGAGGCCACCTTCTTTGTGCAATTTCTTCTCCAGCAGCACCACAGCTTGGACCCAGTGGACACCGACTCTCCCCAGTACGTTGATATCGTCAGCTCCTCCCCCTGGCAGCTGGCCCACCTCACCAACGGAGTACTGAGAGAAGACCGAAGCCTCTACGACAATGGAATCCGTGACGGCGACGTCCTCCTCTTTGACCGAGACCTTACCCCAGAACCCGTCACAACCTCCGCAATCACCAGTGGCCCACAGTCACTAACCGACAAAGAACGACTCAACGAATTGCAACATACCAGCCGCTATATGAGCCTCGGTACCGTCGCCCTATGGGTACTCGGATGCGTCATTGCGGCAGCCTTCCCCAGCTGGTGGAGCTTCGGCGGCGTGTTCGGCAGCCTCGCACTCCTCTTCGCCTTCACTATGCTCGTCATCTTCCGCCGAGGGCGGGACGACGCTCCCCTTCTAGGATGGTCCGCGCTCATCATGGCAGGGGCGGGAGGCATGGCCCTGCCCGGCACCACCTTTGACCTCAGTTGGCCCACTCGTATCCTCATCGCCGTCAGCTGTATCGTCGTCACCTTAGTGTTCTGCCACCTCATCGGCACCACTTCGCTCAAACAAGAGCCTTTCGCAGCCCTAATGAGCGTTCTCATCCTCCTTATAGTGGGTCTCACCCTAGTCGAATATGCGCGAGTACCGGCACGGAGCATCGCCGCCGGGGGAATGATTCTGGCCGCTATTCTGCTCCTGGCTGCCCCACGTCTAGCACTCTGGATGGCACGAGTGAAGATTCCGCTGACGGCACTCATCGATGTAGATCTGCCTCTCCTCCCCCAGGCAGCCATCGATGCGGCTCTCAATAAAAAAATTCAACGCGCTCGCTGGCTGCAAGCGGTCCTTACTCTCACCGGAGCGTTCTTCAGTATTGTCTGCACCGTTCCCCTATTAGGTTGGCCCTGGTCCGAGCCCTATGATCCTCCTAACCCCTGGCAGTGGATTCTCCTCGTCCTGCTCGTCGTGAGCCTGCTCAGTACCGCACTCCACGCCGTCTACCGCACCCAGGTGGGGTGGATTTTGGGATCGCTGCTGGCCATCACTGCGCTGGTAGCTGTCCTGGTCGCTGCTATGACACTTCCCCTCGTGGGACTCGTCCTTGTCCTGGTCTGCTTGCTCATCGTCAGTTCACTCTGGCTCTGGGCGACCCAATGGAACCTCACCCCCATTGCCCAGAAGATTCTTGATGTCATCGAATCGGTGCTCCTTGCCATCATCTTCCCCATTGGCATCGTGGCGACCGGGCTAGTGTCGCTCCTCCTCACCCTCTAGCCCCGCAGGTGCCGGTAGTTCACACCAGAAAGCCTCCACCAGCACCCCTCTCCTTGTTATCCGCCGTGGAGTCTCCGACAGCCCCACTCGTCTGAATGCGAGAGAATGCCCCCTTCCCGACTTACCCCAGCCGCGCTGCTCGCCACCTGTCTGACCTTCATTCTCAGCAGTGGGCTTGCTACCCCCGCCCACGCCGAGAATTACCATGCCCCTGTGGTCGACAGCTCACTGCTCCCCAGTGGGTCCATCCACGTGCGAGTTGCCCAGACGTCCCCCTGCGTCACCCCTATTGCCTCCCCCAATCTGACAAACCACATGCGCACCCAACAATTCCACCCGTTGGTCGATGCGCGCCCCATCTGGCACCTCACCAAAGGCGAGGGACAAACTGTCGCCATCATCGACACCGGTATCAACCCCCACGGACGGCTCCACAACCTTCACGGCCTCGGAGACTTCGACCCCCACCACAACGGCCTCCTCGACTGCGACCAGCACGGCACTTTTGTGGCAGGTGTGCTAGCTGCCCAACCCGCCGACGATGGTTTCGCCGGTGTGGCCCCCGGCGTACGCATCCTCTCCATCCGACAAGCCTCCGGGCACTATGGAGTCTTCCCCGACCCTCCCCGGAACATGCCACCCCAGCTGCGCCAGCACTACCAAGAGCGTCCGGAAGGTAACCCGGGCAACGTGGTCACTCTGGCAAAGGCCGTCCGAATGGCAGCCGATGCAGGCGCTACCGTCATCAACATTTCCCAAGCGGCCTGCCGCCCCTTCGGCATGGACCTCGGTGACGGGCCCCTCGGCGCCGCCCTTCACTATGCGGTACACGTACGAGATGCTGTCGTCGTCACCGCTGCCGGCAACCTCACCCAGGCCTGCCGTACCCAAAACGCCATCCATACCGTCACCTCTGCTGCCGTCCCGCAATCGGATGTCGTTACGGTCGTCTCTCCCGCCCACTTCGACGATCTCGTCCTCACCGTCGGGTCAGTTGCACAAGACGGGCGGCCCTCCGAATTCTCTGTCGCCGGCCCATGGGTCGACATTGCCGCGCCCGGGGAGGAAATCGTCTCCGTAAGCACACACGGTCTCATCGACGCCGTGCGCACCGAAGACGGGCAGATCAACGAACTGCAGGGAACAAGTTTCGCGACCCCCTTCGTCAGCGGTGTCGTTGCACTTGTCCGGTCCCAACACCCCGACTGGAACGCCTACACCGTGATGGAACATGTCAAGCGCACGGCCCGCCCCGTCGCGGGTGGGCGGAACACACAGCTGGGGTACGGCATTGTTGACCCCATTGCAGCAGTCTCAACCACCAGTGCAGTGACACAAGGCGGTGGACAGGGGCTGCCATTCCGAGAACGTCCAGCAGCCGTCCACCACACTGTATTCTCTGCCATCCTGGGTACCTTTGCAGCGGCTGGACTGCTCTTCGGAATTAGCCGGTGGCGGCGGCGTTATCGCTCGAACCAGGCTTAGCCAGATACGGCCCAGTACTCAGCTGGGAAATCATTGCCCAGGGCAGTGGCATAGCCTCCGACCCCAAACCCAACGTATCTAGGGTCTCCCGCTGGGTACCGAAACGGACACCGTCATCCCCCACAACCCACACGTCCGCCTGGCGCTGGGCTGCTTCCTCGGACTCGTCCAAGGCCGACTGCACGGCACCGCCTCCCACCAAAGGTGCGGCAAAACCAACTACCGTCCGCCGACCCACCAACAGGAAGGCATCAACTCGGTCACCATCATTATCCTGCTGCGCCACATCGGTGGCTTGCTTCCACTCCTTATTGAGGTCGCCCGCGCGCAGTGAAAGACGCGGCTCTGCCTCCCCCGGCTTCACCCGCCACACGGCACACAGGGACGTCTCTCCCGTATCCGCCGGTAACGTACTCGGCTTAGTGCTCGGCATTTCCACCAGGGAGTTTAGGAGAGCCCCCGACACAACGCGGGCGCCCTTCCGCAAAGCATCGCTCCGCGTCATCCCCCGCACCTCCCGCCGATGCCCCTGCTCCAGCAACCACACATCCTCATCGTGCACTGCCAGCATGGATACCGGGTGAAGTTTGTCCAGCGCAGACTCTGTCACCGCTCCTAACAGCATGGTCGAACGCACCTTGAAGAACCTATCCGTGGTGGGCTCGGCGTAGTCACACATCGCCCATGTTTGGCCGCTTTCCCCTACCCTGCCGGCGTCCTCGGGGAGCGCACGTGGCCCCTGCGCGATGCCCAACGGAACCCCTTGCGGTACCTTGGAAATGTCTTTATCGGTGACCATTATGGGGCTAGCGGCGTTCCCCAACACCAGCCGAGCCGCCGCAATGCCCGAAACGGGATGCAGACGGCCATCCTTCATGACATACATCTGCCCGGAGTTTTTACTGAGAACGAGATCATTTCCAGCCGCTCCTCGCGACGGTGAAATTAAGGCGACAACTGCCACCACCACAAGCACCAAAACCATCAGGATGACACCCGCAATAAGGGACTTTGACCTGCGCGAGGGGACTTCCTCATCCCACTTCCACGACTGATCCGGCATCCCTGCTTGCAGGTGTTTAATGATGAAGCTGTAGGCGTTAATGCGCGCCCGAGATTGTTCCTGGCCCATAAAGTAGCTCTCCCACGGTTAGCGATCGACCAGTACCATACAGATCGTTCCGTCCCGTGGGGGATGCTACTTTACGCGCAGAAGGGTAGATATGGCCACCACAAGCAGCACGAATATGCCATTGATCTCGGCAAACATCGACCAGAATGAGGCCGCCACAATTCTTGAAAACGGTGATCATTGTCTGGGCTGGGCGCTGCGCCTCCAACCCACCTCGGAACACTGTTACAGCGAGTCCGTCTCCCTCGAAATTGAACATATTCTGCGCCATCATCCCAACTCCCTCCTCACCGTCCTCACCCTCTACAATCGCACCCTCTATGGCGGCAACAACGGTAGCTCCCAGCTCACCTGGGAAGACCAAGACGTCCAGATCTCCATCAGCTACCGGCTGCCCTCCCCCGCCAATATGCTCGCCCACCCTACCGCTCTCGACGACCTGCAACAAGCCATGCGAGACGACCGCCAAGCAGTCTTCACCTGGGCGCACCATGCACACTGGCATGCCTCCTCCCTCCCCTGGGAAAAAACGTTGCAAACCGCCCGCGAGTGGGAAAACGTGGGAATCTTCCACCGTCCCCAAACGCTCCGCACGAACAACTACCAGCTAGGCTCCTACGCCCCCACTACTACCGAGTCCCCTAAACTCCGCATTGCCAACCGTGTCTGGTGGGATGAAGTGTCCCAATGCTTCATGGTGACAGAGTGCTCTTACCATGACTTCAGTGTGACACCCGACTACGAGAGTGACCCACTGGAAATGTCCCATCAGCTCATCCGCAACCACTGCCCGTGCCAACACTGGATCCTCCCCACTCCCCTCAGCAGCATCCTTATCGGTGTCGATGACGGAAACACCCCTGCAGCTGTCAACCTCCAGTTCGGTAACCGCATGGCGATGGTGCACGCCTACGATGAAGCCAGCGCCACCTGGCACCCCTTGCTCTTCAACACATGCCTGCGGGCTGCCGCTGCCGGCCTCCGCGCCTACGTCGCTACCCACAACCCCGAACCGTGGATCAAGCTGCGCACCTATGTAGGGCGCCAACAGCTCACGTTCCTGGAAGACGCTCACGAGGACCAGTATCCCCGTCAACTCCTTTTTTGGGACTACCCAGAACCCCCCACCTACGATGTGATGAACCGCTATTCCTCGGTCGGAACCGTGGTGTGGACGCGCCTCGAATCCATGGCGCAGTGCGCGACTCTTTTCCCCACCTACGTGGTGGAGTGCCTGTGGCCAGATACCCCCCAGCACCATGTGGAGCGCTACACCGGGGTGCTGCATCGGCACGGCGACAAACGCCACATCCGCTGCGTCGCCGACCGCCCACAGTAGAAGGCGAACCTGCGGAGGAGATTAACCAGCACTGGCAGAGGTAACTAACCCCGTCGGCGGGAGAGGCCACTAAGGGACTCGACTATAGGGGGCATCCCCAATGAGGTCGTGTTGTTGCCGAAACACCACCAACGAAACTGGCGTCACTGGATTCCACACTTTCGCAGCCATAGCCCGCAGCCGCAGATACACCCCATCGGCTACCTGTTGTTCTGTCTCCACTTCTGGATGATCCGTCCAGATGGAGAAACACCCACCCCGCACCCACTCCGGGCTAGGTACACCATAGTACTGGCGGTCACCTGCCGGTGAGTGCACTGTAGCGCCGGGCTGCCAGGGGAAGTCCCCGGGCACCCAACTATAAATGCGCTGCACCGTGGGACGGTCGTAGTACCACAGGCCAGGGTATGTGAGGTTGTAGTAAAAGGCATGATCGTTGTAGTTGATGATCTTGTGGCCGTGCTCGCGCACCGTCTTTACAGACGGGGCATTCTCATTCGCCATCGTCCAGTAAGCGACATCAATCGCGGGGTTGAGCGTTTCCGTGGTTCCCTTCCAGTACAGGGCATCATTCCATACCCGCACATCCGTCTTCCCTAACGCCTTCACAACTGCATACTGCTGGTTGAGGAAATACATGAATCCGTCAAAAATCGTTGCTTTCTCCCCCGCTGCCGCGTGTTTCTTGGCATAGGCCAGGAGCTTCGGAAAACGCTGGGTAATGCCCTCTGCTCCGCCATTGGGGTAAAACACCTCGTCCCCTCCCATATGGAGTTTCGTGGAGGGAAACAGCGGGAGGAGCTCGCTCAGCAGATCATTGAGATAGGCAACAGCCTGCGGATTGGAGTAGTCGAGGATCTTCATCCCCTCATCAGTGGAGGCAGCACGGAAACGTGGGTGGTAGATTAGTGCGGCACGGAAATGCCCCGGCATATCAAAACTAGGGACAATCTCCACATGGTACCGCTGTGCATAGGCGATGATGTCCCGTAACTCCGCCTGGGTGATGTAGCGGCCCAGCATCACCTCTGGATGGCGCTTGGACTCCAGCCGGAACCCCTCATTTTCGGAAAAGTGCAACTCCAGCTCGTTCATTTTGAGGTAGCTCATACGGCGGATCTGCTGTTTGAACCATCGCGGGGAAAAGTATTTCCGGCCGGCGTCAACATTGAGAGCGCGCACTGGCTTGGCTGGATAATCGACAATTTCGCCGGTCTGTACGAAGCCACTTGCTCGGAGCCCCTGGAGAAGAGTGCGAGTGCCCCAAAAGATGCCGGCATGTGTTGGACCGGTAATAGTGACGCGTCCATCAACAGTGCGGATACGGTACGCCTCCGGGTTTCCGGATGTTCCTGCGACGTCACCTCGTTGAAGGCGCACATCACCTTCCTGCGCACTCGCAGGTCCCCCGTCAGGCGCCTGCACCACCGGCATACGATAGCCCGTCACCTGAGATAGCTCGGATGCCACCAACTGGGCGTCTTTCCACAGTTGTGACCCGCGAGAGGCCTGGCTGCGTGATACCACCACCCGCTTCAGCTGGTAGCTTTTCACTCTGCCGTCGACGTCCAGCATCAGGGTGGTAGGGCGCGGCATAACAGCCCGATATCCCGCTAGCTGACGTGACTCTGGCTGGGGGTTAGGCGGTTCACCAATCTGACGGTGCTCCAGGCGGAACCTGACCACGGAGGTTGTCGGCTGGCTTTTCCACATCTTGGCGGCAAAGGCGCGCAGCCGCTCATTAACCCCCTGAGAGACACTCTCTTGGGTGGCAACATCCGGTTTATCGCACCAGACGGAGAAAGCCCCACCCGTGATCCAACTGGGGCTGGGTTCTTGCCAGTACTGCCGCTCCTCCTGACCGCGGAGGATAGTCGTTCCAGGACGCTGCGGGAGCACACCTGGTGCCCAGGAGTAGATCTTGCTGACGGACGGCTTCAGGTAATAGCCCTGGCCAGGAGTCGTCAGCGTGTAGTAGAGGTAGTCGCCATTAAAGTTGATGATCTTGTGGCCGTGGCGGCGGATCTCCGCCACCGACTGCCAGGCTTTAGACCACGCAGACCAGTAGGTGATGGTGATGCGCGGGTCGAGGGACTCGGTAGTGCCGTCCCAGTAGAGGGCGTCGTTCCAGGCACGGATATCTGTTTTCCCTAGTGAGCGCAGATAGTCGTTGATCTGGTTGAGGAAGTAGGTGTATCCATCCAGGATAGTTGCAGACTGACCGGCCTTGGCGTGCCGCCGTGCGTAGGCCAGTAGCTGTGGAAAGTTCCGCCCCATTTGGTTGAGGGTGCTGTCCAGGTCGAACACCTCGTCGCCACCCAGATGCCAGGTTGTGGAGGGGAATAGGACAGTGTATTCCGAGAGAAGGCTCTTAATGAAGGCCATCGCCTTAGGGTCGGCATAGTTGAGGATCTTCTGTCCCTCGGGGGTTTGCGACGCACGGTACTGGGGAAAGTGATTCAGAAGCACTCTCATATGTCCTGGTACATCAAATGCGGGCACAATCTCCACATGGTAGCGCTCTGCGTACGCAATGATGTCCCGCAGCTGTGCCTTGGTGATGTACTGCTTCGACATGAGCTGCGGGTACTGAGTGGATTCGAGCCGGAACCCCTCATTTTCGGAGAAGTGGTACTGGAGCTCATTGAGTTTGACGTAGCTCATCCGTCGGATGTGTTCTTTGAACCAGTCAGGGGAGAAATACTTCCGTCCAGCGTCCACATGGAAAATACGGTGCGTTTTGGATGGCCAGTCGACGACTATTCCGGCCGGGGCGCTCCCTCGTGCAGCAAGACTCTGTAGCAGCGTCCGGGTACCGTAGAACAATCCGCGCGCTGTAGGGGCTTGGATCTCCGCCCAAACACCTAGCTGCATGCGGTACCCTTCAGCTGCGCGTGCGCCGGTAATCCCCGGAGCTGGCTTTAGCCGCAGCACGATGTCACCGCGTCGATAACGGGTGCTGAAAACGACGGGGAGACGTTTCATATCCTTCCACCCGTAGACGATGGGAAGTTCCTGAGCCACCAACTGGGCATCTCGTCGCACCACATGAGGAGCACCTGGTGCAAGCACAATACGGGACTCTTCCGTGGCGTAGAACGGGAGGCTACCGATATGTGGGGTGTAGCGCTGTACCTCGGGGATGGAGGTGAAGGTGGTGAGATGAGTGGCACGATCGAGACGCGGAGTCTTTCGAGTGGCCTGGTGGATTGTGGTTCCTACCACTGCGGTAGCAGTGATGTCGGCTGCCGGAGCGGCGTGTGCCGTCACGGAACTGGTAGTGATGAGTCCTACCAGTAAGGCCAGGGAACTCATCATAGACATGGCTTTACGCCAGGAAGTTACACGCAGAAATTTTCCCATGGCCCAAGTTTATGGGCTTAGTCGCACTCGCAGGCTTCTCTCATGCCACGGGTTTGCCGCTGTCGCGCCGCCAACTCACTGTCGGCTGGATAGTCAACCTGATAGAGACAGAGACCGTGTGCGTCCGCTACCGGGACCTGCGGATTCCGCGATCCGGGCCCTAATAAAGAGGCTGGCCAGTCGACTGGTTTGCGCCCGTCGCCTACCAGAAACAATGCCCCTACCAGGCTTCGCACCATAGACCAGCAGAACGCATCAGCAGTCACATATGCCTCGAGTACCGGGCCGAGGGGTTCATCGCACCATTCCCAGTCGAATCGTTGCAGGTCTCGAATGGTGGTGGAGCCTTCGCGGTAGCGGCAGAAGGCCGAAAAGTCGTTAAGCCCAAGCAGGCGCTGGCTTGCCTCTTGCATCCGCGCGCGGTCGAGCGGTCGATGCCAGGAGGCTGTGTCGCGTGCCCGCAGTGGGTTTGCGCCGAAAGGCTGGTTGGCGACTCGGTACACATAGTGCCGGCGGAGGGCGGAGAAGCGGGCATCGAAGTCAGCGGGGGCTTCGACCACACGAGTTATGGTGACATCTGAGGGAAGCAGACGGGCGAGGCGTCGTACTAGCCGTGTCGGGTCGCCGGCAAGCGAGCGGGTATCCAGGCGATCCCGCGGGATGTCGACGTGGGCGACCTGACCGGTGGCGTGGACGCCGGCGTCGGTCCGCCCCGCTACGGTGAGGTGAAGGGGGCTTTGCAACACCAGTTCCAAAGCGCGGGTTACTTCTCCGCAGACGGTGCGTTGATGTGGTTGGATGGCCCATCCGGAGAAGTCAGTGCCGTCATAGGCGATGTCGAGACGCAGCCGCATGATGTTATCCATACTCCTCCTGTCGGACGGGGCGCGGATGGGTGGTACGCAACATGGTAACGATAGTAATCCACCCCCGTACTGTGCAGCGACGGGGGTGGCGGAATCAGGGTTGTGGGTAGTTATAGGCTAGTGCGGTAAGCACCGGGCTCATCTGCAAGGAGGGGCTTGGTGGGCGACTGGCCGAAACCGCGGTAATCCATCACTGGGCTTTCCGGCTTCACATATTCTTTGACGAGGAGGGAGCCGATGCTCATCAGCAGAGCGACCAGGCCGACAGTGCTGAACGTTTTCTTTGCCATAATGTTTATCCTTCCGATTTCACCGAACTTCACTAGGGATATTACTCAAAATCGCTATCGCGGGAGCTTTGTTCGGACGAGTTTGCTGCCCGGTTTCTGAAGTGGTGGGGAAACGTGGTGGCAAAGGCAAAAAAGTGCCCCTGTTCAATAGAACAGGGGCACTTTTCATGTTGGTGTCGGGGTAGTGGTACCCCGCGCAGCAGCGGAAGCTGTAGTGCTACTACTTCTGCTGGGACTTGGGCTTCTCGTAGCCGGCAGCCTCTGCATCTTCTTCGGTGGCGAACCAGATTTCGGCAATGGTGCGGTCATAGAAGCTGGAGCCCGGAACGTGGTACTTCTTGGAGTTGGCGTTGCCCTTAATAGGGAAGCCCTCCGGAGCCTCGTTCGGATCCTCGAGCGGTGCGTGGGCACCGGCGGGGAGCTCGGTCTCAGCAGCGTCAGCGGCGGGAGCAGCCTCAGCGGTCTTCTCCTCGGCAGCGGCCTGGTCGGCGTCCTTCTTCGCAGCCTTTTCCTCATCGGCCTTCTTAGAGGCGGCGACGCGGGTGGCGCGAGAGGCTTCTGCAGCAGCGGTGGACTCGGTTACGAGGGAGATCTGCGCCATGGGGGCGTTGTCACCCTTGCGGTTCTCGAGCTTGATGATGCGGGTGTAACCACCGTTACGCTCGGCGAACATCGGGCCGATTTCTTCGAAAAGCGTGGCCAGTACGTCCTTGTTACGGATCATCTTGGCAGCATTGCGGCGGGCAGCGAGGGAGCCGTCCTTGGCCTTGGTGATGAGCTTTTCGGCGTAGGGGCGAAGGTTCTTAGCCTTCGTCTCAGTGGTGGTGATTGCACCATGCTCGAACAGCTGGGAGGCCATGTTGGCCAGGATCTTTTCCTGGTGGGAGGCCGAGCCGCCGAGTCGGTTACCCTTCTTGGGTTTTGGCATGATTTTCTCCTGTTAAGGGGTTGGCGAGACTAAAGCTGTTCGGTCTCGGAGTAAGCGTCAGCACCCCAGCCGTTGCCGTCCTGGTCATAGCCGTCCAGCATCGTGGCATCGAAGTTGGGGTCGGCATCCTTGAGGGTAAGACCCAGCTCAGCAAGCTTGAGCTGAACTTCCACGATGGACTTCTGACCGAAGTTTCGGATATCCAGCAGGTCGGATTCCGTGCGGGCAACCAGCTCACCAACGGTGTGGATGCCTTCGCGCTTCAGGCAGTTGTAAGAGCGGACAGTGAGATCGAGGTCGTCGATCGGCATGGAGTATGCCGCAATGTGATCGTGCTCGACGGGGGAAGGCCCAAGCTCGATACCTTCGGCTTCGGTGTTGAGCTCACGGCACAGGCCGAAGAGTTCAACCAGAGTGGTTCCGGCGGAAGCAAGTGCATCGCGGGCGGCGATGGAGTTCTTGGTTTCCACGTCGATAACCAGCTTGTCGAAGTCGGTACGCTGCTCAACGCGGGTGGCCTCAACCTTGTAGGACACCTTCAGCACCGGAGAGTAGATCGCGTCCATGGGGATGCGACCAATCTCGACGCCCTGCACCTTGGTGTCGGGGGCGGGCACGTAGCCGCGACCGCGCTCAACGACCAATTCCATGTCCAGCTTGCCCTTTTCGGACAGGGTGGCGATGTGGAGGTCAGGGTTGTGGATGGTAACGCCGGCGGGCGGAACGATGTCCGCACCGGTAACCTCACCCGGTCCCTGCTTGCGCAGGTACATGGTGACGGGCTCGTCATCCTCGGAAGACACAACGAGGTGCTTCAGGTTCAGGACGATTTCCGTAACGTCTTCTGTCACACCAGTAATGGTGGAGAACTCGTGGAGGACACCATCAATACGAACTGACGTGACCGCTGCACCCGGAATGGAGGACAGCAGGGCACGGCGCAACGAATTACCAATGGTGTAGCCGAAACCAGGCTCAAGGGGTTCGATGGTGAAGCGCGAGCGGCTTTCGGTGACGAACTCCTCGTGTAGGGTGGGGCGCTGAGAGATCAGCATGGGGGTTTCTCCTTACGGGCGACCGCTATATGACGCCCATTGAGGGATGATCACTAATGCGATCGGATTACTTCGAGTAGAGCTCGACGATGAGCTGTTCCTGAACGGGAACGTCGATCTGGGCGCGCTCGGGCAATTGGTGCACGAGAACACGGAGGTTCGACGGAACAACCTGCAGCCAGCCCGGAACGGGACGGTCGCCAAGGTTATCCATGGCATCCTGGAACGGCAGCATCTCCAGCGACTTGGGGCGCACGTCGATGATGTCGTACTGGGACACACGGTAGCTCGGGATGGTCACCTTCTGGTCGTTGACCAGGAAGTGTCCGTGGCTAACCAGCTGGCGGGCCTGGCGGCGGGTGCGGGCCAGACCGGCGCGGTACACAACGTTGTCGAGGCGAGACTCAAGAATCTGCAGGAGGTTCTCACCTGTCTTGCCGGGACGACGGTTAGCTTCTTCGTAGTAGCGACGGAACTGACGCTCGAGAACGCCGTAGGTGTAGCGGGCCTTCTGCTTTTCTTGGAGCTGAACGAGGTATTCAGATTCCTTGACGCGGTTGCGGCCGTGCTGACCCGGGGCGTACGGGCGGCGCTCGAATGCTACGTCTCCACCGACAAGGTCAACCTTGAGACGGCGGGACTTCTTAGTGATAGGTCCGGTGTAACGAGCCATGATTTATCTATCTCCCTTTCCTAGACCCGGCGACGCTTCGGCGGACGGCAGCCGTTGTGGGGCTGCGGAGTCACGTCGGAAATCGTGCCAACCTCAAGGCCGGCAGCCTGGAGGGAGCGGATGGCGGTCTCACGGCCGGAGCCGGGACCCTTAACAAGAACGTCGACCTTCTTCATGCCATGATCCATGGCCTTACGGGCAGCATTCTCGGCAGCCAGCTGAGCGGCGAACGGGGTGGACTTACGGGAGCCCTTGAATCCCACGTGGCCGGAGGAGGCCCAAGAAATGACAGCACCAGAGGGATCTGTGATGGACACAATGGTGTTGTTGAAGGTGGACTTGATGTGGGCGACGCCGTGCTGAACGTTCTTCTTCTCGCGACGACGACCGCCCTTAACGGAACGAGTCTTAGGAGGCATTACTTCTTCTTCCCGGCGATGGTCTTCTTCGGGCCCTTACGAGTACGGGCGTTGGTCTTGGTGCGCTGACCGTGAACGGGCAGGCCACGACGGTGGCGCAGACCCTGGTAGCAGCCAATTTCCATCTTGCGACGGATGTCGGCCTGAACTTCGCGGCGGAGGTCACCCTCAACCTTGTAGTTGTTTTCGATGTGGTCGCGCAGCTTGGCGACATCATCATCGGTCAGGTCCTTGGAACGAAGGTCCGGGCTAATGCCGGTGGCGTCAAGGATGTCCTTGGCGGTTTTCCGGCCAATGCCATAGATGTAGGTCAGTGCGATCTCCATCCGCTTTTCGCGGGGGAGGTCGACACCAGCAAGGCGTGCCATAGAGGCATTTCCTTCCAGTACAGTGACGGTTTTCTCCCATTCCATCCCCGGTGGCCACGCATTGTCTCTTGCGTGAGCGGGGCCTCAGCCGTCACAGCCGAGGGTATTGCGGGGAGCTTGGGACTCTCCGCAAGGCAGTGGGAGGCGAAAATTTCTTACTTGTAGCGGTAGACGATTCGCCCGCGAGTCAGGTCGTACGGGGACAGCTCGACGACGACACGGTCCTCGGGGAGAATACGGATGTAGTGCTGACGCATCTTTCCGCTGATGTGGGCGAGCACCTTGTGTCCATTCTCTAGCTCGATGCGAAACATTGCATTCGGCAGAGGCTCGACAACGCGGCCCTCAACCTCAATGGCTCCCTCTTTCTTGGCCATATCCTCTACTATCCAGACCGGTAGACGGTCTTTCTCGTTGACAATTATCTGGTGGATCACCTGTAGCACAAGCCTTTCGAAACTCTTGGGAGAATCGTGAGCGATGCACATGAGGCGCTACTGATCCGTTTGTGGGCACACTTATAGAAAGGTACCGACAAACTAGTCTAGCCATTCGCGGCTAAATGCCGCAAATCCTGCATAAATGGGTGTTAAGAGACCTCTCGCACAGTGAGGATCCGGGGCCCTTCTGGCGTTGCAGCGACGGTGTGCTCCCAGTGCGCCGCGAAAGAGTCGTCGTCGGTAATGGTGGTCCAGTTATCTGAGAGCTCCACCGTCCAGGGGCTTCCCAACGTTAACATGGGCTCAATCGCCAATACCGAGCCTTCATTGAGGAGGGGTCCACGGTGTGGTTTACCTTCGTTCGGCAGGTAGGGATCCATGTGCATTTCTCGGCCGATACCATGCCCACCGAACTCTTTCACGATGGCGAACGTGTAGCCATAGCGGCGGGAGGCCTCTTTGGTAGCAACTTCAATGGCATGGGAGATATCGCCTAGCCGGTTCCCCGGCACCATTTGAGCGATACCTGCAGCAAGAACGTCTTGAGTCGCTTGGTTGAGTGCAGCAACGTCTGCATCTACAGCGCCGATCTCGACAGTGAGGGCGGAGTCTCCGTGCCATCCATCGAGAATTGCACCGCAGTCAATAGAGAGGAGGTCCCCCTCTTTGAGAATGATGCTGCGTCGGGGGATGCCATGGACGACGACTTCGTTGGGGGATGCACAAATGGAACCGGGGAAGCCGTGGTAGCCCTTGAAGGAGGGGACGGCACCGGCGTCACGAATCACGCTTTCGGCGAGTGCATCGAGCTCTAATGTGCTCACACCCGGAACCGCAGCGGCCTGGACTGCCAGGAGAGCCTGACCGACGATTCGGCCAGCAGCTTCCATGGCGTCGAGTTCGCCGGGGGTCCGGGTGGGAACAGTACGCTTTTTAAAAATACCCATGTGCTGGGCGGGCTCCTACTTCTGGAGAGCTGTCATGGTGCGCTCGTGAATATCTTCCACGGTGCCCACAGCGTTGATCGGGATGATCACATCTTTGTAGTAGTCGATAAGGGGTTCGGTTTCGGAGCGGTAGACGGCCATACGGTTGCGGATGACATCCTCGGTATCGTCTGCGCGCCCACGAGCCAGCATGCGCTCGACAACAGTATCTTCATCGACCTGGAATTCCACCACCGCGTCGAGGGCGACTCCGCGCTTCTCCAACATTTCCTTGAGAGCATCGGCCTGTTCTACGGAGCGGGGGAAGCCGTCCAGCAGGAAGCCGTTCTGGGCGTCAGCCTCGTCAAGGCGCGCATCTACCATGCGGTTGGTGAGTTCGGCAGGCACCAGGTTTCCGGCGTCCATGTAGCTCTTGGCTTCCAGACCTAGCTCGGTGCCTTCGCCAATATTGGCGCGGAAGAGGTCACCGGTGGAGATGTGGGGGATACCAAGCTTTTCGGCGAGGAGAACAGCTTGGGTGCCTTTACCTGCCCCAGGGGGGCCGACAAGTACGAGTCTCACTTGAGGAATCCTTCGTAGTTACGTTGCATTTGCTGGCTTTGCAGCTGCTTAATCGTGTCAAGGCCAACACTGACGAGAATCAGTACTGCGGTACCACCGAACGGGAAGTTGTGGCCGGAGCCGCCGGACCCAATGGTCATCAAGAGGTTCGGCAGGATGGCGATGATCGCGAGGTAGAGAGAACCAACGAAGAGGAGTCGGTTCATGACGAAGCCGAGATACTCGGCAGTGGGGCGGCCGGGGCGAATGCCGGGGATGAAGCCGCCGTACTTCTTCATGTTGTCAGCCTGCTCGGTCGGATCGAACTGCACCGACACATAGAAGTAGGAGAAGAAGATGATGAGGATGAAGTACAGAAGAGTGTACTGCCAGGTTGCCGGCTGCGTCAGCCAGGTCATCACATGCTTATCCCACCAGGAAGCCTGTCCAGCTGTCCCCTGGGATTGCTGCACGATGGTGGTGATGAGCACTGGCACATAGATAAGGGAGGACGCGAAGATGACGGGGATAACACCGGCTTGGCACACCTTCAGCGGCAGGTAGGTAGAGGCACCACCGTACATGCGACGGCCGACCATACGCTTGGCGTACTGTACCGGGATACGACGCTGGCCCTGCTCCACAAAAGTGACAGCGATGATGATAACGAGTGCGGCAACAATGACTGCGGCGAACCGGAAACCACCCGACTGACGCAGGATGGCGGCGCCTTCTACCGGCATGCGGGACGCGATACCAGCGAAGATAAGTAGCGACATGCCGTTACCAATACCTCGCTCGGAAACCAGCTCACCCAGCCACATCAGGAGAACGGCGCCAGCGGTCATCACCATGATAGCGGCGACCATTTCAAGAATCTGGAGTCCATCGCCTTCACCGGCGGCGAAGACCTGGACACCAGGGAGGAACTGGCTGTTCGGGGAGGCGGAGGCTGCCATTGCCACCACACCGGCGGCCTGCAGGAGGGCGAGAGCGACAGTGAGGTAACGCGTGTACTGCGTCATCTTCGTCTGACCGGACTGGCCTTCCTTCTTCAGCTCTTCGAAGCGAGGGATAACCACAGTCAACAGCTGGATGATAATCGAGGCCGTAATGTACGGCATGATGCCGAGGGCGAAGATAGATAGCTGCAGCAGCGCGCCACCAGAGAACAGGTTAATCAGCTGATAGACGCCGTTGGAGCCATCGCTCGACTGCATGTTGTCAAGGGCGGCTTTCACCGCGGTGTAGTTCACGCCGGGAGACGGAATCTGGGCGCCAATGCGGTACAGAATAATAATGCCGAGGGTGAACAGGATCTTCCGACGAAGTTCCTTGTTCTTCCAGGTGGCAGCAATGCGTGATGACACTTATCCTCCTGCCAGAGCAGCCGTAATGGAGCTGCAGCTGTGACATGTGCGTGACGGAGTGTCTCCGTCTACTAAGACTGCGGCTACGGGGGAACCGCAGCGACTATTCGAGAATATCAGGATTATAGAGAAAGGGTGACCACGGGTCGCCTTCCAGTGGAAATGCGACCACGTGGTCACCACTACTGTCTCTGGGTGAAGACTAGGCTTCAACGACGGTCACAGAACCGCCAGCAGCCTCAATCTTCTCCTTGGCAGCACCGGAGAACTTGTGGGCGCTAACCTTGACGGCTACGTCGATGTCGCCCTGGGCGAGCACCTTGACGAGCTCATTCTTCTTCACGAGGCCAACTGCCTTGAGGTCGTCAAGAGATACCTCGCCACCCTGCGGGAACAGACGTGCCAGGTCGGAGACGTTGACAACGGCGTATTCCTTACGAGCCGGGTTCTTGAATCCCTTGAGCTTCGGCAGACGCATGTGAATAGGCATCTGGCCACCTTCGAATGCCGGGGAGACATTCTTACGGGCCTTCGTACCCTTGGTACCGCGTCCAGCGGTCTTGCCCTTGGAGCCTTCACCACGGCCGACGCGAGTCTTGGCCTTGGTGGAGCCTGCTGCGGGCTTCAGATCGTGCAGTTTAATGGTCATGTTTTACTCTCCCGCTACTTCTTCGACCTCAACGAGGTGGCGAACAGCGTTGATCAGACCACGGACCTGCGGGGTGTCCTCGCGAACCACGGACTGATGGATCTTGTGCAGACCGAGGGTACGCAGGGAAGCCTTCTGGTTTGCCTTGCTGCCCACGGTGCCACGCACCTGAGTCACCTTAAGTGCCATGACTATGCCTCCTGTCCTGCGGTGCGCTTCCGCAGCATACCGGCCGGGGCAACCTCGTCCACAGCCTTGCCACGGCGAGCGGCGACGGCTTCCGGACGCTGGAGCTGCTTGAGGCCATCTACGGTGGCGTGCACAACGTTGATGGAGTTGTCGCTACCAAGCGACTTGCAGAGGATGTCGGAGATGCCGGCTGCTTCAAGCACTGCACGGGCAGCGCCACCAGCGATCACACCGGTACCTTCGGAGGCGGGACGCATCATAACGACACCAGCGGAGTCCTCACCCTGAACCGGGTGGGGAATAGTGGTACCGATGATCGGCACGCGGAAGAAGTTCTTGCGAGCTTCTTCAACACCCTTGGAGATAGCGGCGGGAACTTCCTTGGCCTTGCCATAGCCCACGCCAACCATGCCCTTACCGTCACCAACGACGACGAGAGCGGTGAAGCTGAAGCGACGACCACCCTTTACGACCTTGGCGACGCGGTTGATGGTGACAACGCGCTCGATGTAGTTGTTTTCCTTTTCCTCGTTCCGAGCGTTGTTGCGCTCATCACGACGACCGCGACGCTGCTCGCGGCTGTTGGCGGAATTCTCTCCGCCTTCTCGACGCTGACGTTCTGCCATTAGAACTCCAGACCTCCTTCACGAGCGGCATCGGCGAGGGCGGCGATGCGACCGTGGTACTTGTTACCGCCACGGTCGAACACGACGTTTTCGATACCTGCAGCCTTGGCACGGACGGCAACGAGTTCGCCAACCTTAGCGGCCTTGGCCTTCTTGTCGCCTTCCAGGGCACGCACATCAGCTTCGATGGAGGAAGCCGCGGCGAGGGTGTGTCCAGCCAGATCGTCGATGATCTGAACGTGGATGTTGCGGGTAGAGCGGTTCACGACCATACGGGGGCGTGCGGCGGTACCAGCAACCTTCTTGCGCAGACGGGCGTGGCGGCGGGCACGGGCGGCGCGACGCTTGGTGGACTCGTCCTTACCAATACTCTGACGCTTGTCTTCAGCCATGCTTACTTACCAGCCTTTCCGACCTTGCGGCGAATCTGCTCGCCTTCGTAACGGATGCCCTTGCCCTTGTAGGGGTCAGTCTTCCGCAGACGACGGATGTTGGCGGCAACCTGGCCGACGAGCTGCTTATCAATGCCGCTCACGGCAAACTTGGTGGCGCCATCGGTGGTGAAGGTGATGCCTTCCGGAGCCTGGACGGGCACAGTGTGGCTGTAGCCGAGGGAGAACTCGAGGTCCTTGCCCTTCTGTAGCACACGGTAACCAACGCCGTAGATTTCCATCTTCTTGGTGTAGCCCTCGGTAACACCGATCACCATGTTGTTGATGAGGGTGCGGAAAAGGCCGTGCAGGGCACGGTTTTCGCGCTCATCGTCAGGACGCTCTACAACAATGGCACCGTCTTCGTTACGGGACACCTTCATGGGCTCATCAACGGTCAGGGAGAGGGTACCCTTGGGGCCCTTCACCTCGACGTCCTGGCCATCAATTTTAACTTCCACATTGGCCGGAATGGCAATGGGGTTCTTACCAATACGTGACATTGTGTCAGTCCTCCTTACCAGACGTAGGCGAGGACTTCCCCACCTACACCCTTCTCGGTTGCCTGACGGTCAGTCAGCAGGCCCTGGGAGGTGGAGATGATGGCCACACCCAGGCCGCCCAGCACGGTCGGCAGGTTGTCGGACTTGGCGTACACGCGGAGACCCGGCTTGGAGATGCGGCGCAGTCCAAGAATGCCCGGCTCACGGGAAGAGCTGTACTTAAGCTCGATGGTGAGAGTCTTGCCAACCTTGGCGTCTTCGACGGTGTAGTCGGCGATGAAGCCCTCGTTCTTCAAGATCTCAGCAATGTTGATCTTGAGCTTGGAGGCCGGCATTGCGACCTCGCTGTGGAATGCAGAGCTTGCATTACGAACGCGCGTAAGCATATCTGCGATCGGATCGGTCATCGACATGAGCGATCTTCTACCTTTCTCGCCGTGGTTCCCATACAACATGCGGCGGATTCCCGCCTCATCGTGGGCCTTCTGCGAAGTAATTTGTGAACCGAACTGGTTTTCCAGTCCGGCAGGTTCTGCGTGGCCGGGTCAGCGTGTGCTGTTCCCAGCCCCACAGCGCCTCAACTTATTTGTTGTTTTTCTTGAAGGGGAAGCCCAGCTCGCGGAGGAGAGCGCGTCCCTCATCATCGTTCACCGCGGTGGTCACGACAGTGATGTCCATGCCGCGCGGGAAGTCAATCTTGTCAATGTCCAGCTCGTGGAACATGGACTGTTCGGTGAGACCGAAGGTGTAGTTGCCGTGGCCATCGAACTGCTGGTCAGACAGACCGCGGAAGTCGCGAATACGCGGCAGGGCGGTGGTCAGCAGACGGTCGAGGAATTCCCACATGCGGTCGCCACGCAGGGTGACGCGAGCGCCAATGGCCTGGCCTTCGCGCAGCTTGAAGTTAGCGATGGACTTGCGGGCTCGACGGATTTCCGGCTTCTGTCCGGTAATGGCGGTGAGGTCTTCCACAGCACCATTGATGCGCTTGGCATCATGAGCGGCGGCGCCAACACCCATGTTGACGACAACCTTGGTGAGACCCGGGATCTGCATGACGTTCTCGTAAGTGAATTCCTTCTGGAGAGCGTCCTTGATCTCGGTCTGGTAGCGGGTCTTCAGACGGGGGGTAAGGGCATCGGTCATGATTAGAGATCCTTCCCACTCCGGCGAGAGATACGGACATTCTTGCCGTTCTCGTCCTTGCGGTAACCCACCCGAGTCGGAGTGCCGTCAGCGTCAAGAACCATGACGTTGGACACGTGGATGGGGGCTTCCTGAGTGACAATTCCACCGGACTGTGCGCCGGCTTCGTTGGCAGAGTTAGCGGTGTGCTTCTTAATGCGGTTAACGCCTTCGACGAGGACTTTATTGGTCTGCGGGTAGGCTTCGATGACCTTGCCCTCGACGCCCTTGTCCTTACCGGAGATGACGAGAACCTTGTCGCCCTTGCGTACCTTCATTACAGCACCTCCGGAGCGAGAGAAATGATCTTCATGAAGCGACGGTCGCGCAGCTCGCGAGCGACGGGTCCGAAGATACGGGTACCGCGGGGCTCATTGTCATTCTTGATGATGACAGCGGCGTTCTCGTCGAAACGAATGTAGGAACCGTCGGGACGGCGGGTTTCCTTCTTGGCGCGAACGATGACAGCCTTGACGACATCGCCCTTCTTAACATTGCCGCCGGGGATGGCTTCCTTGACGGAGGCGACGATGACGTCGCCGATCCCGGCGTAGTGGCGGCCGGAACCACCGAGAACACGGATGCACAGCAGCTCGCGTGCACCAGTGTTGTCGGCGACCTTAAGCCGCGACTCTTGCTGAATCATTGTTACTCCTGACCAGGAATCTTGTACGTATATGAGATTTCCGACCTACATATACGCGGTCTAGTGAAATGTGTCATTATCCAACGCGCACAAGCTAATTCACCTTGCATAAGGCGATCCCATCCACATACCGAAATTGTGGCATTAGACATAACTGTGCCCGTACGGACAGCAACTGTTCAAGTATAGAATCCCGCAGGTAAATGACCAAATTTGCGGTTACTGCAGCCAGGTCCCCTGTTGTGCGAAATCCTCTAGGTAGGCCGTCGTTACACCGAAGCAGATTCCAATGGCGTCCAGTGAGGGAGAAAGCATCGAGGTGTAGAGGCCCACTGTGATATTGCGATTAATCACCAGCGGACTGCCAGGGATGGCAAAACGGGGTTCGCAGCTGAAGGCGAATGTGGAGACACCATCGGCATCGTCACTGGGGTAGCTGAGGACAAGAGGATTGTCGAGACTGTGCGCACCGCGCCCAAAGTAGTCCAGCCGGTTGATGAACGGACGTGGGTGCATTCCACGGGGCAGGTTCGGGTAACTGTGCCCCTGTCGAACATGCTTGTCGAAGCGGATAACGGCGAGGAAAGAGTCTGCCTTGTCATGTGCGACAACCTCTCCTACCCGCTGAGTTTGGCCGCGCTGCCCCAGTTTAGAGACGACGGTGCCAGTGGGTCCGCAGGCGGTGGTGGTGATGCCGTAGAACACCCCGTCCCGTTGGAAGAGGTATCCCGCCATGCACTCAGTAATGTGCAGACCATCTGCTTGTTTGCTGGCGATATGGACGAGCGGATCGGTTTGATGGACGACGTTAAACTCGTCGAGCGGTTCTCCGGTTGGTGCGGTGACGGGGGTTGGCGCCGGGGATTCGGAGAGGATGGGGGCAGCCGTGGCTGCCGCTCCCCCGGCGACTGAGCTCAGTAGCGCGAGAGTGCTCGTGACCGAGCACATATACCGAACCAGACGCTGACGACGGTGTGAAACAGTGGTATGAGGAGTGGCCCAGGGGGACAGGATGCGGGCGGCGCGGGACTTCATTGCGCAGTATCTACTTATCTTGACGGTGAACAGGGGTGGACGAGGGGCTGAGTGATTGAATGGTGGGGAGTGCACCTATGGGAGGTGGCCAGTGTGATAGTACTGGGTTTACTCCAGGTTGTGGGAGAGGACAAGAGAGACCCGCTGTTTTCTTGTGCAATCCTTTAAACTCCCGATATACCCCAGGGGAGACCCATCATCGTGGCCGGTGATGGGTCTCCCCTGGGACTAGGTGAGCAATCGTGTTCGGAAGAATTGCTGTCAGAGACGTCCTTTAGCGATCGGCTTCAGGAGAGGCTTCCTGCAGGTGGCTGTACTTATCAAGAACCTGGAAAGCATCCTTGTTCTTGTTGTAGTACGGCAGGTAGACGTTCTTGTACAGATCCTCGTAGATCTTGACGTTCTCAGGGTTCGGGGTGAACACCTTCACTTCTTCACGCATGGCCTTGACGCCCTCTTCTGCGCTCTTGAAGACGCCCACTGCCATGCCACCGAGGATGGCGGCACCGATAGCACACACCTCGATGGTGTTGAGGCGCACGGTCGGGCGATTGAGAATGTCTGCCGTGATCTGCATGCCGACGTCGGAGCGGGATCCACCACCGCACACAACCACACGCTTCGGCTGCTGCTTGGAGGCCTTCTCGATGACGTCAAGGCCTTGACGCATGGCGAATGCAATGCCTTCCAGGAAGCAGCGGAAGATGTCTGCCCGGTGGTGGGCGTCGGTGAGGCCGAAGATAGCGCCCTTGCCGCGCGGGTAGAAGCCCTCATGCGGGGTGAAGAACGGGAAGAGGAAGAGACCATTGGAGCCAGCGGGCACGTGCTGGGCTGCTTCGTCCATCTCACGGAGGAACTCACCGTGGTTGTCGTCACGTCCGGTGTACTGACGGCAGAACCAGGTGATGAGCCAGTAGCCGCGATAGATGTTAAATTCGGCGTTCCACCTCTTCTCCAGAGCACTGGGGAAGGTGTTGAACTTGAACTTTCTGTCGCTGACGGCCTTATCCATCATGACAGACAGGGATGCCATGGTGCCGTAGGAGATGACGGCTTCTTCGGGGGTAAAGGCGCCTGCACCGAGGGATTCAACCTGCTTGTCACCGGCAGTGGCGACAACGGGAAGTCCTTCGGGAAGACCAGTGATCTGGGCGGCGTCGGCAGTGATGTTGCCGAGGATGCCACCCTGCTTGACGAGGTCAAACATCTGGTCGCGGCGAACACCGAAGACCTCATAGATGAAATCGTACTTGAACCAGTCTTCGGAGGCGTTGTCGAAGGGGAGGAAGCCACACTGCATGCCAGTAGCATCGGCGGTCTTGCCGGTGAGTTTGAGGGTGAGGTAACCGGACAGGGTGCAGTAGTAGGCAGCCTGCTGGTGAATCTCCGGCTCGTTGTACTTGAGCCAGTTGAACTTGGAGTTGGATGCGGCGTATTCCATAAGGCTGCGGGCGACGCCGGAGACCACGCGGGTCTTCATGGTGGCCTTGTGGTGAATGTCGTAGACAGCCTCGGGAGTCTGGCGCTTATCGAGCCAGATGATCCAGTCGCGCATGGGCTTGAGGTTTTCGTCCAGCGGCATGATGTTGTCGCGGTTTGCGGTAATGGCGAGGGAGCGAATGTTGTTCTTTTCTTCGCCCATCTCGTCGGTGACCTCCTTGAGGATCACCTTGCAGTCATTCCATACCTGGTCGGAGGGGAGCTCGGCCCAACCGGGTTGCTTGGAGTAATACGGCTTTGCGGTACGGCTTGCCTTGGAGATGACGTTTCCATGGGTGTCGAAAACGATGACGCGGCTGCTCTGCGTGCCGATGTCAATAACGGCCAAATAGTCTTTGCTCATTTGTAGCCCTTCAGGAGGGAGGTACTGATGTAGTACTTACTCTAGGTTCATGAGCCAGATTATTCTCGGAGACGGCATGGCAGTTTCCATACCATGCGGTGCAACCTGCGGAAACCTCGTTACAGGTTAACAACTTTTAAAAACCTGTAATGCAGTATGGTGAGCGGAAAGACAAAACTACCCCACACCACAGTGGTGTGGGGTAGTTTCTCTAAACTCTGTGGTCTCACGAGAGTGAGAGCCTCAGAGTGGCAAAGCTTTACTTAGCCTTTTCGAGGATCTCCACGAGACGCCAGTGCTTGGTAGCAGACAGCGGACGGGTCTCCATGATCCGCACGCGGTCACCGATACCGGCGGTGTTGTTCTCGTCGTGAGCCTTCACGCGGGAGGTGCGACGGATGATCTTGTCGTACAGCGGGTGCTTAACGCGATCTTCCAGTTCCACAACAATGGTCTTGTCCATTTTGTCGGACACGACGTAGCCGATGCGGACTTTGCGACTTCCACGCTCTTGGGTGTCGTTAGCCACGGTATTTTCCTTCATTACTCGTCACCACCCGGGACTGCGCTCAGGCCGAGCTCACGCTCGCGAAGCACGGTGTAGATGCGGGCGATGTCCTTGCGGACGACACCGAGTCGACGGTTGTTATCGAGCTGGCCAGTGGCGAGCTGGAAACGGAGGTTGAACAGCTCCTCCTTGGACTCACGAAGCTTAGCTTCGAGGTCGGCATTGCTGAGCTCACGCAGCTCAGCGGCAGAAGTACCGAGTGCCATTAGAACTGCTCCTCCCTAGCGACGATACGGGTCTTAATCGGAAGCTTATGCTGAGCGCGGCGCAGGGCCTCGCGAGCAACAGCTTCATCCGGGTAGGAAATCTCGAAGAGAATTCGGCCGGGCTTAATGTTGGCAACCCACCATTCCACGGAACCTTTACCGGAACCCATACGGACTTCAGCAGGTTTCTTGGTCAGCGGGCGGTCCGGGAAGACGTTAATCCAGACCTTGCCACCACGCTTGATGTGGCGGTTGATAGCAATACGAGCAGCTTCGATCTGACGGTTGGTCAGGTAGGTGGGCTCGAGAGCCTGGATACCGTACTCGCCGAAGTTGATCTTGTTGCCACCCTTGGACATGCCGGTGCGGACGGGGTGGTGCTGCTTGCGGTGCTTGACGCGACGAGGGATAAGCATGTGTTATGCCTCCTTCTTCTGGTCAGCTGCGCCAGCGCGGGAGTTGCGGCGGTTGGAGGGACGGCCACCACGACGGGGGCGTCCTCCGCGACGGCCACGCTCTGCTTCCTGCACAGCGAGGGCGGATTCGCGACGGCCACCAACGACGTCACCCTTGTAGATCCACACCTTTACACCGATACGGCCGAAGGTGGTACGGGCTTCAAAGGTGCCGTAGTCGATCTCAGCACGGAGGGTGTGCAGCGGCACACGGCCTTCGTGGTAACGCTCGGAGCGCGACATTTCGGCGCCACCCAGACGGCCAGAGCACACAATCTTGATGCCTTTGACCTGCGGCTGGCGCATTGCGGACTGGATAGCCTTGCGCATGGCGCGACGGAACGCGACACGGTTGGAGAGCTGCTCGGCGACAGACTGGGCAACCAGCTGTGCGTCAGCGTCGATGCTCTTCACTTCGAGGATATTGAGCTGAACCTGCTTCGAGGTGAGCTTTTCCAGCTCGCCACGAATGCGCTCAGCTTCGGCGCCACGACGTCCGATGACGATGCCCGGACGGGCGGTGTGGATGTCCACACGCACGCGATCGCGGGTGCGCTCGATGTTGATGGAGGACACACCGGCACGTTCCAGGTTTTCGCTCAGGAACTTGCGGATCTTGATGTCCTCAGCAACGTACTCGGCGTACTGCTTGTCGGCGTACCAGTGCGACTTCCAATCGGCGGTAATGCCCAGGCGGAAGCCCACGGGGTTAATTTTCTGACCCACTAGCGAGCACTTCCCTTCTGGTTCTTGCGGCCGGCAACAGCGGAGCGCAGTGCGACCTCGACGGTGATGTGGCTCGTACGCTTCCGAATGTGGAAGGCACGACCCTGGGCACGCGGCTGGAAGCGACGCATGGTCGGGCCTTCGTCCGCGTAGGCGGCGGAGACCACGAGGTCAGCGGGATCCAGGTTGAAGTTGTTCTCGGCGTTTGCAACAGCAGAAGCGAGAACCTTCGCCACCGGCTCAGATGCGGCCTGCGGGGCGAACCGCAGGATGGAAGCAGCTTCGTCGACGGACTTACCGCGGATGAGGTCGATCACGCGGCGGGCCTTGAACGGAGCTACGTGAACGAACTTGGCAGTTGCGCGAGCGCTAGTGCGCTCAGTCATGTTTTCAGTGCTCATCGACGCTTGCCCTTCCGGTCATCCTTGATGTGACCCTTGAACGTGCGGGTGGGAGCAAACTCGCCCAGCTTGTGACCAACCATGGAGTCGGTGACGAAGACGGGGACGTGCTTGCGGCCATCGTGCACAGCGAAAGTGTGGCCGATGAAATCCGGCAGGATGGTGGAGCGACGGCTCCAGGTCTTAATAACCTGCTGGGTGCCCTTTTCGTTCTGGGCGTCCACCTTAGCAAGGAGGTGCTCGTCTACGAATGGGCCTTTCTTAAGGCTGCGAGGCATACTTCATTCCCTCCTTAACGGTTCTTACCAGAGCGACGACGACGCGTAATAAGGGCGTCGCTAGGACGGTTGGGCTTACGGGTGCGACCCTCAGGCTGACCCCACGGGCTGACCGGGTGACGACCACCGGAGGTCTTACCTTCACCACCACCGTGCGGGTGGTCGACCGGGTTCATAACGACACCGCGGACGGTCGGGCGAACGCCCTTCCAACGCATACGGCCGGCCTTGCCCCAGTTGATGTTGGACCACTCAGCGTTGCCCACCTCGCCGATGGAAGCGCGGCAGCGCACATCGACGCGACGGATTTCGCCGGACGGCATACGCAGGGAAGCGTAAGCACCTTCACGGCCGAGCAGCTGAATGCCAGCACCGGCGGAACGAGCGAGCTTTGCGCCACCGCCCGGCTTCAGCTCCACACAGTTAAGGGTGGTGCCCACGGGGATGTTGCGCAGCGGCAGGTTGTTGCCGGGCTTGATGTCGGCGTTGGGGCCGGACTCGACCATAGCGCCTTGCTTGAGGCCCTTGGGGGCCACGATGTAGCGCTTTTCGCCATCGACGTAGTGCAGTAGCGCAATGTTGGCGGTGCGGTTGGGGTCGTACTCGATGTGAGCAACCTTGGCCGGCACGCCGTCTTTGTCCACACGCTTGAAGTCGATGATGCGGTACTGGCGCTTGTGTCCGCCGCCCTTGTGACGGGTGGTGATACGTCCATGGACGTTACGACCACCGGTCTTGGAGAGGGGACGAACCAGAGACTTTTCAGGATACGAGCGGGTGATCTCGGCAAAGTCCGAGACGCTCGAACCGCGACGACCGGGGGTCGTCGGCTTGTACTTACGAATAGCCATTAGGAAGCCGCTCCTCCGAAGATTTCGATGGGCTCGCTACCCTCAACGAGGGTGACGATGGCGCGCTTGGTGCTCTTGCGCTGGCCGTAACCGGCGCGGGAACGCTTGCGCTTGCCCTGACGATTGGCGGTGTTCACGCTGGCGACCTTAACTCCGAAGATCTGTTCGACGGCGATCTTAATCTGAGTCTTATTGGCGTCGGGAGCAACGTAGAACGTGTAGACGTTCTGCTCCATAAGGCCATAAGCCTTCTCGGAGACTACCGGGGCCAAGATGATGTCGCGGGGATCTGCGATGGTGCTCACTTGGTCTCCTCCTTAGGCTGCTTTGCGGACACGAAGGTGTTGAGAGCTTCCACCGTGAAGACCACGTCATCAGCGTTCAACACATCGTAGGTGTTGAGCTGATCGGCGGCGATCGGGTGGACGTAGTCGAGGTTGGCGACAGACTTCCAGGCGGCCAGGTCTTCGCGTCCGAGGACGACGAGGAACTTGGTGCGCTCGGTCAGGGCAGCCAGGAACTCCTGGGCGGCCTTGGTAGAGGGGGTCTGGCCTTCGACGAGCTCACTGATCACGAAGATGCGATCGTTGCGCACGCGGTCGGTGAGGGCGCCAGCCAGGGCGGCAGCCTTCATCTTCTTGGGGACGCGCTTGGTGTAGTCACGTGGCTGCGGACCGAAAACGGTACCACCACCAGTGAACTGGGGTGCGCGGGTCGAGCCCTGGCGGGCGCGGCCGGTGCCCTTCTGACGGAACGGCTTCTTGCCACCGCCGGACACCATGCCACGAGTCTTGGTGGCGTGGGTACCCTGGCGAGCAGCAGCCTGCTGGGCCACGACGACCTGGTGCATGAGGGCGATGTTGGGTTCCTTGTCGAAGATTTCGGCAGGAAGATCAACAGTACCGGCGGTCGTGCCAGCCGGGGTGCGGACGTCAAGTGTAAGAGCCATTATTACGCACCACCCTTCACAGCGGACTTCACCATCACGAGGCATCCCTTAGGACCGGGGATTGCACCCTTGATGAGGATGAGGCCGGCTTCTGCATCGACCTTCTGGACTTTCAGGTTCTGGGTGGTGACACGCTCGCCGCCCATACGACCAGACATGCGCATGCCCTTGAAGACGCGGCCCGGGGTGGCGCAAGCGCCGATAGAACCGGGGCGACGGTGCACGGCCTGGGTACCGTGGGCGGCACCCTGTCCGGCGAAGCCGTGGCGCTTCATGGTACCGGCGTAACCCTTACCCTTGGAGGCACCGGTAACGTCGACGAAAGCTCCAGCTTCGAAGATGTCGGCGGTGAGTTCCTGACCCACCTCATAGTTAGCAGCCGCATCGGCGTCCGCAAGGCGGATCTCAGCGATGTGGCGACGCGGCGTAACACCGGCCTTCGCGAAGTGGCCAGCCACAGGCTTGGTCACCTTACGCGGGTCGATGGCGCCGAATGCGATCTGGACGGCGTTGTAGCCGTCGGTCTCTTCGGTGCGAACCTGGGTCACGACACAAGGCCCAGCCTTGACGACAGTCACGGGGACAACCCGGTTCTGCTCGTCGAAGACCTGGGTCATGCCGAGCTTGTTGCCCAGGATGCCCTTGATCTCGGTTTCACTCATTGGTTTCTCTGCTCCGATGCCGTTGTCCAAGCTCACTGAATGTTGACGTCGACGCTAGCCGGAAGGTCGATACGCATAAGGGCATCAACAGTCTTTGGCGTCGGGTCGAGAATATCGATGAGGCGCTTGTGGGTGCGCATCTCGAAGTGCTCGCGTGAGTCCTTGTACTTATGGGGCGAGCGGATGACGCAGTACACGTTCTTCTCGGTAGGCAGCGGCACCGGGCCGACCACGCTGGCGCCGGTACGGGTAACCGTTTCGACGATCTTGCGCGCAGAAGCATCAATTGCTTCGTGGTCATAGGCCTTCAGCCGGATGCGGATCTTTTGTCCCGCCACGCTTGTCCTCTTCCTTCACCCACCAGGTGGGTCTGTCTTACTCTGTGCGATCACTGGTATCGCACCTTTCCTAAGGTGATCGTCGGTTTCGACCGATGACACCGTCCCCCGGAAGAGCCGCGACGGGTTTCCGAATCCGCTGTTCATCTGTCACGCCGTCGTTCCACGCGCTCGGGCGTGTCGCCCGATCACCTTTAACGATGTGTCCGATCTGAGATCCCCGGGGAGCGAACTCGTGGGCGTTCTCAGTGCTAGGAACACATCTCATGCGTGCTCGCTTTACCAGCGCTCCGCCGGCCGTCGTGAGATGAGGCGCAGGCATCTGCCCTGTTAAAGCAACCTGAATAGTATGCATCAATCCGAGTGAAAAGGCAAAATCAGTGCTTTTACGAGATTCCTTCAGTATCTTGGAAGTAAGGGAGCAAGGCCGTCCTAACCGGCACAATACGTGGCACTCTCTGGGAGAACCGCTGAGCAACTCGCTTCCTTACCCCGGAAGTAAACACACAGTTTTTACCCCCACCGCTACGCTGTTCACGAGATTTCGCTTTTCCGGAAAGCACTTCCACAACAGCGGGCTGAACAGCACAAAGGAGCACCGATGTCTGAAAACAAGAACACTCCCACCCCCCAGTCTGCCGAACCCGCCGACCGCGGCCAAACCGTTATCGCCGACGTCGTTGTTGGTAAGGTTGCCGGCATCGCCGCCCGCGAAGTTCCCGGCGTCTACGACCTTGGAACCGGCGCTGCCCGCTTCGCCGGCGCCATCCGTGAGCGCATCCCTGGTTCCAACACCGATGTCCAGCAAGGTATCTCCGTTGAGGTCGGCGAAACTGAAGCCGCCGTCGACGTCGACATCGTCGCCGAGTACGGCGTAGCTATCCACCAGCTTGCCGGAGCTATCCGCAAAAACATCATCTCCGCTGTCGAGGGTATGACCGGGCTTAAGGTCAACGAAGTCAACGTCTCCGTCCTGGACATCCACCTTCCCGAAGAGGACAAGAAGGAAGAGGAAAAGCAGGAGTCCCGCGTCAACTAACGACGCCTGCTCCTTCTCCCTTTCGTCTACTCAGACGATTCCGCTCTGACAAAACGAATGGTGGCACACCCCAATGACAACTGTCCCTTTTACCTTCACCGACGACCTGGCGACACAACTCGCCGCAGCTGTGTCTCAGGTTCCCGGTGTTGACCACCTTGATGGTGGACGCTACGGGGAAACCTCGACCTATACACCCAAAGGCATCGTTAAAGGTATCGCTTATGATGCCGATACCCACCGTGTCCACGTCGCTATCGCGGTACGGTGGCCTCATAACCCTATGAAGGTTGCTCAGGCAGTGCGCCGTGCCCTTCACCGTGCAGTCCCCGTTCCTATCGATGTGTACATTAATGATCTGGTGGTTCCCGCCGCCGAATCACATACCTAGGAGAAATCCATGTCAATTACGTATTACGGCATCATTGTCGGCCTACTGCTGACGATTGCCTGGGCAACCGGAGGATTTTCCTTCTTCCTTGCCGCCCTCATCCTGGGTGCGATCGGCGGACTTGTCGGCGCCCAGATTGACGGCAAGATCGACATGCGGGCTATGTTTACGAATCGTGGACGTGGCTAAATGGAGTCCACCTCTTCCGTAGCCACCGGCTCTCTCCGCATCGACCAGTCCGTCACCAACCGGATTATCCGGCAAGCGGCACTGTCGGTTCCCGGATGTGTGGAAAAGGCTGCCGGAGTAGGCCGCCTCTTTGGCAAGCCTCTCCCCCAGTCCGACATCACCACCGATGGCCCTTACATCGCCGCCGAAGTGCACATTGCCGTCAGCTGGCCCGCCCCCGTCGTGCAAGTGGCCCGGAGTGTACGCGAAGCAGTGCGCACTCACCTCGAGACCTTTATGGATGCACAGGTGACGGAGGTTGCCGTATTTGTGGACGCCATCACCACAGACCCGCAATCCGGCTCAAAAACTCGTCCCCCGCGAGTGACCTTCGAGGATCTCGCAGCGTTCGACAGCAGCCCGCATGTTCAGCATGTTGTCGCCCCCTGCGATGTGGAGGAAGGAACAAACAATGAGCCAACCCGCTGATAATTACGATCTCACCAAAGAACCCCGTCTGCCGAAGTCCCGGCCTGGGGCGGCCGGATTCATGTGGTTCCTCACGGTAGTGTTCCTCCTCGTCGCCGCCATCGCCATCCACGATGCGGTCGTCGCCCGGGGACACGTCAGTGGCCCCTCGTGGTTCGGAACCGCCTCCCACGCCATCGGCCAAATGCAGTACGGCCAATGGGTACTGCCAGCAGGTATCATCCTTGCCTTGGTCGGACTCATCACCATGGTTCGTTCCCTCCTTCCCACCCGGGTCCGCTACTTTCCCATCCACAGTGAAGCCGCGGTCTGGATGCGCCCGATAGACGTCTGCCGCCTGTGCACTCATGCCGCTCAGGAAGTCTATGGCGTTACGCGTGCCAGCACTGCGACCAACGACAAAAAGGTGACGGTCTCCATCTACACCGCCGGACCTGCCTCGGCCGATGTCGTCGAGCGCGTACGCGAAGCCGTCACAGCTGAGCTGGAACACGTCGATCGCACCCTCACCCTCACCGTCCGACCTGTGAACAAAGGAGGACAGCAATAATGACTCGCGGTGCTGAAGCCTACGCACGCTTTACCATGTTCCTTGTTGGTCTCATCCTCACCGGGCTCGGGGTGGTGTGCATCCTGTGGTACGCCGGAGTGGAGCCACTCACCAGTTGGCTGAACGATAGCTGGCCGAAGAGTCAATTCGAACGTGCCGAAAACGCCGACTGGTGGTTCCCCGCCCTCGTCGTCGCAGCTATTCTCATCATCCTGATGTGTCTCCGCAGCATTACCCTGCTGACAAAGCGGCGTACCGTCGACACTCTAGTATTGGACGCCAACCAGCCCGGCGGCGCCATTCGCATTGAGCTTTCCGACGTCGGCCGAGCAATAGCTCGAGATGTGGAAAACCTCCCCGCTGTACGGTCCGCCTCGTCGCGCGCCGTTAACGACAGGGGTGTTCCGACGCTAGACATTGACTTGCAATCGCCTGCTGACGTCCCCATCACCACCCTTATTGACATTGCAGAACAGATCTCTGCGGATGTCCCTGCTGCAGTGAGCTACTGCGGCCCAACGACCCGCGTGTTCTTGCAGCTTGACAAGGTCCGCCGGCCCGATGGCACCACGTCTTCTGCCCGCTACCGGGGAACTCAGGAAGTCCAAACGAATATTCCGCCCGACCTAGAGTCTGATGAGAAGTCCGTGTCGGCCGTAGAGTAGCGGCGATCCAACAGAGTTACTGCTCGAATACCTTTCAGCCCCCACACTATGTGGGGGCTGAAGTCGTATAGGCAGTAGGTAGGGGGAAGGACGAAGGAATGTAACTGGTGCAAATAGCATGAACCCCGCCTCACGACTGAGGCGGGGTTCATGTGAGCTTACTGTGTGCTCGGTGTGTTACTCCCTACGGAGCAGATCACTTACTTGATGATCTTGGTAACACGACCGGCGCCGACGGTACGGCCACCTTCGCGGATTGCGAAGCGGAGGCCCTCGTCCATGGCGACGGGCTGGATGAGCTCAACGGTCATCTCGCAGTTGTCGCCAGGCATAACCATCTCGGTGCCTTCGGCGAGCTTCACAACACCGGTCACGTCAGTGGTACGGAAGTAGAACTGCGGACGGTAGTCGTTGAAGAACGGGGTGTGGCGGCCGCCCTCGTCCTTGGACAGGACGTAGACAGAACCCTCGAAGTTGGTGTGCGGGGTGTAGGCGCCGGGGGCGCAGACACACTGGCCGCGCTCGACGTCTTCGCGCTTGACACCACGGAGGAGGAGGCCGACGTTGTCGCCAGCTTCGCCGTCATCGAGCATCTTGCGGAACATCTCGATACCGGTAACGGTGGTGGAGGTGGCCTTGTCGCGGATACCGATGAGCTCGACATCCTCGTTGAGGTGGATAATACCGCGCTCGATACGGCCGGTGACAACGGTGCCACGACCGGTGATGGTGAAGACGTCCTCAATGGGCATGAGGAAGGGCTTGTCGGTTTCACGAACCGGATCCGGAACGGATTCGTCAACGGCGTCCATGAGCTCGAGGATGGAGTTCGTCCACTTCTCGTCGCCCTGCAGAGCCTGGTAGGCGGAAACGCGGACGATCGGAGCGTCCTCGTCGTATTCCTGGGAAGCGAGCAGTTCGCGAACTTCCATCTCGACGAGCTCGAGGATTTCCTCATCGTCAACCATGTCGCACTTGTTGAGAGCGACGACGATGTAGGGGACACCCACCTGGCGGGCAAGGAGCACGTGCTCACGGGTCTGCGGCATCGGGCCGTCGGTGGCGGCGACCACGAGGATGGCACCGTCCATCTGAGCAGCACCGGTGATCATGTTCTTGATGTAGTCAGCGTGACCGGGGGCGTCGACGTGTGCGTAGTGACGCTTCTCGGTCTGGTACTCCACGTGGGAGATGTTGATGGTAATACCACGGGCCTTCTCTTCAGGGGCCTTGTCGATCTCATCGAACGCGAAGGAAGCGTTGAGATCGGGGTACTTCTCCGCGAGCACCTTGGTGATAGCTGCGGTCAGGGTGGTCTTGCCGTGGTCGACGTGACCGATGGTGCCAATGTTTACGTGCGGCTTGGTCCGCTCGAACTTAGCCTTCGCCACTTTGTTGTCCTCCTGGACGATCATGAAATACTAGCGGGCGCTAGCAATTCTTGTTTGGTTCAGATCTTTGGTCAAATGCTACTTGGTTAAGTGTAGCTGGCATTTCTGTCAATTGCCTAGTCACGAATTTCCCGCGACTAGGCAGTCGGCAGGGTCAGGGCCACGAAGATTACTCTCCGTTAGCCTTCGCGATGATTTCCTTCGCCACATTCTGAGGAACCTCAGCGTAGGATCCGAAGACCATCGTGTAGTTGGCTCGGCCCTGGGTCTTCGACCGAAGGTCTCCAACATAGCCGAACATCTCAGACAGCGGGACGTCGGCTTTCACCACACGTGCGCCACTGCGCTCTTCCATGGCCTTAACCTGGCCACGGCGGGAGTTGAGGTCACCGATTACGTCGCCCATGTACTCCTCAGGGGTAACAACCTCCACGTCCATAATGGGCTCGAGGAGGACCGGTGAAGCTTTCTTTGCAGCTTCTTTCAGTGCCATAGAGCCGGCAACCTTGAACGCCATTTCCGAAGAGTCAACTTCGTGGTAGGCACCGTCAAGGAGCTCACACTCGATGTCGACCAGCGGGAAGCCGGCCAGCACACCGTACTGCATGGCATCCTGCACACCAGCGTCGACGGAGGGGATGTATTCCTTCGGGACGCGGCCACCAGTGACGGAGTTGACGAACTTGTAGTGTTCGCCGTCTTCGCCAATCTCGGTGAGAGGAGCAAGCTTGATGATGACACGCGCGAACTGACCAGAACCACCGGTCTGCTTCTTGTGCGTGTACTCGTACTTATCGACCACCTTGCGGATGGTCTCGCGGTAAGCAACCTGCGGCTTACCAACGTTAGCCTCAACCTTGAACTCGCGACGCATACGGTCAACCAGCACGTCCAGGTGGAGCTCGCCCATGCCGCCGATGACGGTCTGACCGGTCTGCTCATCGTTCTGCACGGTGAAGGTCGGGTCCTCTTCGGCGAGCTTCTGGATGGCGATACCCAGCTTCTCCTGGTCGGACTTGGTCTTGGGTTCGATGGCCACCTGGATAACGGGATCCGGGAAGGTCATGGATTCGAGGACGATTGGGTTGCTGGGGTCACACAGAGTGTCACCAGTGGTGGTGTCCTTGAGGCCGATGAAGGCGTAGATGTGGCCGGCGAAGGCCTCATCAACCGGGTTCTCCTTGTTGGAGTGCATCTGGAAGAGCTTTCCGACGCGCTCCTTCTTGCCCTTGGTGGAGTTGGCGATGGTGTCGCCGGACTTCACATGACCGGAGTACACACGCACGTAGGTCAGCTTGCCGAAGAACGGGTGAGCAGCAACCTTGAAGGCGAGTGCCGAGAACGGCTCGGACATGGAGGGCTTGCGGTCAATCTCAACGGTCTCATCGTTGACAGCGTGGCCGGCGATGTTGGGAACGTCCAACGGGCTGGGCAGGTAGGCGGTGATGGCGTCGAGGAGGGGCTGCACACCCTTGTTCTTGAAGGCGGTACCACAGATGACGGGGTAGGCCTCGGAATTGATGGTGAGCTTGCGGATAGCACCCTTGATTTCGTCGATGGTGAGTTCTTCACCGGCGAAGTACTTCTCCATGAGTTCTTCATCGGACTCAGCGACGGTCTCGATGAGCTTCTCACGGTATTCGGCAGCGCGGTCAGCGAGATCGGCGGGGATCTCTTCGATGCTGGCTTCCTGGCCCGGTTCAACCTTGCCCGGCCACATGAGGGCCTTCATGGTGAGCAGGTCGACAACGCCGTCGAAGGCGTCTTCAGCGCCGATGGGGAGCTGCAGAACCAGCGGCTTGGCGCCGAGGCGATCTTCAATGGTCTTAACAGAGTAGTAGAAGTCCGCGCCCATCTTGTCCATCTTGTTGATGAAGCAGATGCGGGGGACGTCGTACTTGGAAGCCTGACGCCACACCTGTTCGGACTGCGGCTCGACGCCTTCCTTACCGTCGAAGACGGCGACAGCGCCGTCCAGCACACGGAGGGAGCGCTCCACCTCAACGGTGAAGTCCACGTGGCCGGGGGTGTCGATGATGTTGAGCTGGTGGCCCTTCCAGTAGCAGGTGGTGGCCGCGGAGGTAATGGTGATACCGCGTTCCTTTTCCTGCTCCATCCAGTCCATGGTGGAAGCGCCATCGTGAGTCTCACCGATCTTGTAGTTAATACCGGTGTAGAACAGGATGCGCTCGGTAGCAGTGGTCTTACCAGCATCGATGTGAGCCATGATGCCGATATTGCGAACCTTATTCAGGTCCTTAAGCACTTCAAGTGCCACTTCGAACTCTCCGTTCGATCATGGATCCGCGAGGGATCCTCTTTTGACATAGGTCAGTTGCGCGAACGCCGCTAAAGCTGAACGTTCTGGACAGTGCATCTTCTAGTGTAGTGATGCGCTGCCGTAGCGTCACCAGCGGTAGTGGGCGAATGCCTTGTTGGCTTCTGCCATCTTGTGAGTGTCTTCACGACGCTTCACAGAGGCGCCAAGACCGTTGGAAGCATCGAGCAGCTCGTTGGCGAGACGCTCAGCCATGGTCTTCTCACGACGCTGACGGGAGAACGCGACGAGCCAGCGCAGAGCCAGGGTGGTGGCACGGCCAGGACGCACCTCGACGGGCACCTGGTAGGTGGCGCCACCGACGCGGCGGGACCGGACCTCGAGGGAAGGACGAACGTTGTCGAGAGCCTTCTTGAGGGTGTTGACAGGGTCAGTGCCGGTCTTCTCACGGCACATTTCCAGAGCGCTGTAGACGATGCGCTCGGCGGTGGACTTCTTACCGTCGATAAGGACCTTGTTCACGAGCTGGGTGACCAGCGGGGAACCGTAAACAGGATCGTTGACGAGAGGCCGCTTCGGGGCGGGACCTTTACGAGGCATGTTTACTTCTCCTTCTTGGCACCGTAGCGGGAACGAGCCTGCTTGCGACCCTTCACGCCCTGGGTATCCAGAGCGCCACGGACGATCTTGTAACGAACACCCGGGAGGTCCTTCACACGACCGCCACGCACGAGCACCATGGAGTGCTCCTGGAGGTTGTGACCTTCACCGGGAATGTAAGCGGACACCTCAATGCCGGACGACAGGCGCACACGGGCAACCTTACGAAGGGCAGAGTTCGGCTTCTTAGGGGTAGTGGTGTACACACGAGTGCACACGCCACGGCGCTGCGGGCTGCCCTTCAAAGCTGCAGTCTTGGTGACTGCGGTCTTATCCTGGCGGCCCTTGCGAACCAGCTGCTGAATAGTTGGCATGAACCGACTTTCCTCAATGTGTTAGTGACCCGCACCTTGTGGCAACGGGAATGGGCGTCTGGGGGTCTCCCCCACGCGCCATAAAAAGCTAATGGGGCAAAATGTCCAGATCAGAGCCGTTTTTTGCGCAAGAAAGAGCACGTCGGCCGCTCTCGCTGGCTTACCTGGGACAATAACCCGCCCACATGTTGTGGGCACGGTTATCAATGCTAGTGCGAAAAACCCTGGAAACCAAACCCAAGGATTTTACGGGCCCCTCATTGAGGACTCTATACGCCCATTTCAGGGTGTCCGAACACACCACCTGCTACACACAAGGGAACCTGTTTCGCCCACCACGGTACGGGCCAGTGCCCATGAAAAACGTGATAAGTTTGGCCAGCTTTCAGATCCCTAGTTCCTAAATCACCTCGTACCTCAATCACCTGGTACCTATGCCACTAAGTATCTACATCACCTAGTACCACTATCTACCCTCATCCCAAGGGCATCAGCGCAGCGATGAGGGAGGATGAGGCAAATCGAGCCGATGACGGCGATAGACAGTTTGTCGTCGAAATGTTGTTTTGCTCCTGCGCTACCGATCCGGAAGTTTTAACTCTCCGTTACCTGTTGATGGGATCCTGTTTGGCCAGGACAGTTAAGGTCAAGGGGACAACCTTGGTACAAGGAGCTCCGATGACCTCTACCGCACCGTGGGCCCTCCGCACCCACACCCCGTTCCGCCCGTGGCGTTTCACCAAGCACACCCTGGCTGCTGTCAGCGTCTCTGTCCTCGCACTGGCCGCCCTCTCCCCCATCGCACACGCTGCGCCTGGGCAGCAGAACCCCACCGGCGTCCCTAAAAACGTCATCTTCATGATCGGTGACGGCATGGGATTTAACACTCTCGACCTATACAACCTGCACTACCGGAACAGCACCGGTTATCAGGTGTCCCGCGGTGGAGCGAAAGCACACAACAAGCCCCAGCCCGGTTTCCAGCGTTGGCCACACGTCGCCCAATCCACCTATGCCGCTATTGGTAGCTACAACACCCATGTGAACTGGTCCTCAGTTGTTGGGGCAAATGGCGTCCCCACCGACTCGGCCGCAGCGGCAACGGCGATGGCATCCGGCCACAAGACGTTCCAAGGCGTAGTGGGTATGGATGTTCTCCAGCGCCCCGTAGAAAACCTTACTGAGCGGGCCAAACAGCTCGGTAGGTCCGCGGGTGTGGTCTCCAGCGTGCCCTACTCGCACGCCACTCCAGCGTGCTACGTCGCCCACGAACCGCAGCGCTCCAGCTACCACAACATCACCAATCAGATGCTGAAGAGCCAGCTGGACGTGGTGATTGCACCTGGTCACCCGTTGTTCGACAACAACCACAAGCGCCAGTCTCGCCCCGACTACACCTACATCTCGGAGTCAGACTGGACGGCCCTGCGCGGTGGAAAGACCCCGTTCTCCTTCATCGAGAAGAAGAACGATTTCACCAAACTCGCCCGAACTAACAGGAACTACCAGGGCAAGCGCATCTGGGGTATTCCCCAGGTTGCCTCCACCCTGCAGCAGGGACGAGACTCCCGCGCCGGCAAGAGTACTAACGAGACTGTCGGCCAGACTCCGCGCAACAACGTTCCCACCCTCTCTGACCTGGCGCTGGGTGCACTGAACGTGCTTGACGACAACCCGCGCGGAACATTCCTGATGATTGAGGGAGGCGCCATTGACTGGTCCGGCCACGCCAATGAGAGCGCCCGCATTATTGAAGAGACCGCCGAGTTCGTGAAGGCCATCGATGACGTTGCTACTTGGGTCGAAAAGTACTCCAGCTGGGAGGAGACCCTTCTCATCGTCACTGCCGACCACGAAACCGGTTTTGTGAACGGCCCGTCGAAGATGGACTTCCGCCCGCTCAGCAAGGACACCTCCGGCAGTATCCAGATGGAGTGGCTCTCCGAACAGCACACGAACCAGCTGGTGCCGTTCTTCATTCGCGGTGCGGGCTTCCACACTGTCCTTAACCTGGCTGACCAGCAGGACCTCGTGCGGGGTCGCTACTTGGATAACACCGAGTTCGCCCAGCTTGTCATGCAGCGTTGGTGGGTGAAGCGCTAAGCTTCCACTTCCTGTCTTTCTCGCAAAACTACAGACAGAAAAACTGTGGGTGATGTTCCTGTTGGAACATCACCCACAGTTTTGTCTAAGCAGGACTATTCGCCAAAGTCGAAGTCATCCAACGGAACGGCCGCACCGGTCTCGTCGATGAAAGCATCGTCGGGACCATAGAAGCCGTCATCGAAGCCCGTCGGAATGGCATAGGCAGCTGCACGCGCCTCCTCGGTGGGATGCACCTGGATGTCGCGGTAGCGGGTAATGCCGGTACCAGCAGGGATGAGCTTACCGATGATGACGTTTTCCTTAAGGCCGATGAGGTTATCGACACGACTGTTGATAGCGGCATCGGTAAGGACGCGCGTGGTCTCCTGGAAGGAGGCCGCAGACAGCCAGGAATCGGTGGCCAGGGAGGCCTTGGTGATACCCATGAGGACGGGACGACCCGCGGCGGGGGTTCCGCCTTCGCGCACGATGGCACGGTTGGTTGCCTCGAATTCGGGGCGCTCAACCAGAGAACCAGGAAGGAACTCAGTGGAGCCAGAGTCGATGATGGTGACACGACGCAGCATCTGGCGCACAATCACTTCGATGTGCTTGTCGTGGATAGACACACCCTGCGAACGGTACACACCCTGAACCTCATTGACGAGGTGGATCTGCACCTGGCGGGGGCCCATGACACGCAGCACATCGTGGGGATCGGCAGCGCCTTCCAGCAACTGCTCACCAATGGTGATGTGGTCACCAGTGTCGATAACACCTTCGGAGCCGTCGGCCTTCTTCAGAACGTGCAGGCGCTGACGCTTCGAGAGCTTGTCATAGACGACGTCGTCGGAGCCATCATCCGGGGTAATGGTGATGGTCCAGAACTTCTCGCCCTCTTCCAGTTTGACGGTACCGGACACCTCCGCAATGGGGGCTTTGCCCTTGGGAACACGAGCTTCGAAGAGCTCCTGCACACGCGGCAGACCGCCGGTGATGTCGTCACCGACACCGCCCTGGTGGAAGGTACGCATCGTCAGCTGGGTACCGGGCTCACCAATGGACTGGGCTGCCACAATACCAACAGCTTCGCCGACGTCCACGAGTTTACCGGTGGCCATGGAGCGACCGTAGCACTTGGCACAGACACCATTCTTGGAGTTACAGGTGAGCACAGAGCGCACCTTCACCTCAGTGACGCCGGCAGTCAGGAGCGCGTCGATCTCTGGATCGCCGATGTCGGTGCCACCAGCAACGATGACGTTGCCGTCCTTATCCTTGGCATCCTCGGCAAGGGTACGAGCGAACACGCTGGTCTCGATGTGCTGGTCCCGGATGAGAGTGCCATCGGGCAGAATCTCAGCGATCGGCACGACAATACCGCGGGTGGTGCCACAGTCCTCTTCCCGGACGATGACGTCCTGGGCCACGTCCACCAGACGACGGGTGAGGTAGCCAGAGTCTGCGGTACGGAGGGCGGTATCGGCCAGGCCCTTACGGGCACCGTGAGAGTTAATGAAGTACTCCAGCACGGTCAGACCTTCACGGAAAGAGGACTTAATAGGCTGCGGGATGAAGTTACCCTTCGGGTCTGTCACCAGGCCCTTCATACCGGACAGCGACCGCATCTGGGTCATGTTACCGGCGGCACCAGACTTCACGATCACGGGGATCGGGTTGGTGGCAGGGTAGTTGTCTTCCATCGCCTGGCCGACCTCTTCGGTGGCCTCAGACCAGATCTTCACAAGGGCGGCGTTGCGCTCATCGTGGGAAAGGGCACCGCGCTGGTACTGCTTCTCCACTTTGTTGGCGCGCTTGTCGTACTCGGCCAGAATCTCCTTCTTGACCGGCGGAACCTGCACGTCGGAGATGGCGACGGTAACACCGGAGCGAGTCGCCCAGAAGAAGCCGGCATCCTTCAAACGGTCAACTGTCTGGGCAACCACGATCATCGGGTAGCGCTCAGCCATGTCGTTGATGATGACAGCCTGCTTCTTCTTGGCCATCTGGTCGTTGACGTAGGGGTAGTCACCAGGCAGCAAATCATTGAACATGATGCGGCCAAGGGTAGTCTTGCAGACCCACACGTCGCCGGGGTGCCAGCCGTTCGGGAACTGCTCAGCCTCGATCTCCTTGGGTGGACGCTGGTGGGTGAGCCGAATCACGATGGGCGACTGGATGGAGAGGGCACCTGCGTCGCGGGCCATTATGGCTTCCGCCACAGACGAATAGTAGCCGTTGGTGGGGCACTCCTTGTGGAGGTCCTCGCGGTAGGAACCCGGCGCGTCGGGATCCACGGTGGTGAGGTAGTAAAGGCCTGTCACCATATCCAGTCGCGGCATTGCCAGCGGACGGCCGGATGCCGGGGAGAGGATGTTGTTAGAGGACAGCATGAGGACGCGAGCTTCTGCCTGCGCCTCAGCGGACAGCGGTAGGTGGACTGCCATCTGGTCACCGTCGAAGTCGGCGTTGAAGGCTTCACACACCAGCGGGTGGAGCATGATGGCCTTGCCTTCGACGAGCACCGGTTCGAAGGCCTGGATGCCCAGACGGTGCAGGGTAGGTGCACGGTTGAGGAGAACCGGATGCTCGGCGATGACCTCTTCCAGCACGTCCCACACCTGCGGGCGCTGGCGTTCCACCATACGCTTGGCAGACTTGATGTTCTGGGCGTAGTTGAGGTCAACCAGGCGCTTCATGACGAAGGGCTTGAAGAGCTCCAGAGCCATGAGCTTCGGCAGACCACACTGGTGCAGCTTGAGCTGCGGGCCCACGATAATAACGGAACGGCCGGAGTAGTCGACGCGCTTACCGAGCAGGTTCTGGCGGAAGCGGCCCTGCTTGCCCTTGAGGAGGTCAGACAGCGACTTCAGGGGACGGTTACCGGGGCCGGCGACGGGGCGACCACGGCGTCCGTTATCGAAGAGTGCATCCACGGATTCCTGGAGCATGCGCTTTTCGTTGTTGATGATGATCTCGGGGGCACCGAGGTCAATGAGGCGCTTCAGGCGGTTGTTGCGGTTGATGACACGACGGTAGAGGTCGTTGAGGTCGGAGGTGGCGAAGCGGCCACCGTCGAGTTGCACCATGGGGCGCAGTTCCGGCGGAATGACCGGAATGCAGTCGAGTACCATGCCAGCCGGGTTGTTACCGGACTGGATGAAGGCGGCGACTACCTTGAGGCGCTTCAGAGCACGGAGTTTCTTCTGGCCTTTGCCGGTGCGGATGATCTCGCGCAGCACCTCTGCTTCGGCTTCCAGATCGAAGGCCTCGATAAGCTTCTGGATGGCCTCGGCGCCCATGCCTGCCTCGAAGTATTCACCGAAACGGTCATCGAGTTCGTTGTAGACGTTCTCGTCGAGGATGAGGTCCTTGGGCTCCAGCTTAGTGAAGGTATCCCAGAGGATGTCGAGGCGGTCGAGTTCGCGGTTGGCGTCCTCGCGGATGTGCTTCATCTCACGCTCGGCGGCGTCCTTGACCTTGCGCTTCAGATCAGCCTTGGCGCCTTCGGCCTCGAGCTCGGCCAGGTCAGCTTCCAGCTTCTGGGCGCGCTCCTCGAGGTCGACGTCGCGGCCGTCCTCGATCTCCTTCTTCTCAGCGGTGATTTCTGCTTCGAGGGTGGAGAGGTCGTTGTGTCGGGCTTCTTCATCGACGCTGGTGACGACGTAGGAAGCGAAGTAGATGATCTTTTCCAGATCCTTGGGTGCCAGGTCAAGCAGGTAACCCAGACGGGAGGGCACACCCTTGAAGTACCAGATGTGGGTGACGGGGGCGGCGAGCTCAATGTGGCCCATGCGCTCACGACGTACCTTGGCACGGGTGACTTCCACGCCGCATCGTTCACAGACGATGCCCTTGAAGCGGACGCGCTTGTACTTACCACAGGCGCATTCCCAGTCCCGGGTAGGACCGAAGATACGCTCGCAGAAGAGGCCGTCCTTCTCTGGCTTCAGCGTACGGTAGTTGATGGTCTCCGGCTTTTTGACCTCACCGTAGGACCAGCGACGAATGTCGTCGGCGCTAGCGAGGCTGATTCGGAGCGAATCGAAGAAGTTGACGTCGCGCACGTAACTTCCTTTCCCCAGTGGGATTGTGGCTACCCGGGCGGGTAGCCGAGGTGAATGTCTCTTTGGTTCAGGTGGCTACAGAGAGCCGAAGACTCTTAGGCGAGATCTTCCACGGATGCGTTCTCATCGTGCGAGAGGTTGATGCCCAGGTTGGAGGCGGCCCGCTCGAGGTCGTCATCGTCGTCAGACAGGTTGACAACGTCACCGTCTGCGGAGAGGACTTCCACGTTGAGGCAGAGTGCCTGGAGTTCCTTGAGCAACACCTTGAAGGACTCGGGGATACCCGGAGCGGGGATGTTCTCGCCCTTCACGATGGCTTCGTAGGCCTTCACACGCCCCACCACATCGTCAGACTTGATGGTGAGGAGCTCCTGCAGGGTGTAGGCAGCGCCGTACGCCTGCATGGCCCAACATTCCATTTCACCGAAGCGCTGGCCACCGAACTGGGCCTTACCGCCGAGCGGCTGCTGGGTAATCATGGAGTAGGGGCCGGTGGAACGAGCGTGGATCTTCTCGTCTACCAGGTGGTGCAGCTTCAGCATGTACATGTAGCCGACGGAGACCGGGTAGGGGTAAGGCTCGCCGGAGCGACCGTCGAACAGAGTGACCTTGCCGTCGGGACCCATCATGTTTTCACCGTCGGCGTTGGGCCGGACACAGCCCAGCAGACCTTCGATCTCGTCGGGTTCAGCACCGTCGAACACGGGGGTGGCGGTCTTGGTATTCGGCTCCACATCGAGCATTTCCTCGGGGAGCATCTTGGCCCACTCCGGGTCACCCTCGATCTTCCAGCCGTACTTGGCCAGCCAGCCGAGGTGGATTTCCATGATCTGGCCGATGTTCATACGACGGGGCACGCCGTGGGTGTTGAGGACAATGTCGATGGGGGTGCCGTCGGCGAGGAAGGGCATGTCTTCGACCGGTAGGATCTTGCCGATAACACCCTTGTTGCCGTGGCGGCCGGAGAGCTTGTCACCGGGCTGAATACGACGCTTCTGGGCGACGTAGACGCGCACCAGTTCGTTCACGCCCGGGGGAAGCTCGTCGTCATCCTCGCGGGAGAAGACGCGCACACCGGTCACCTTGCCGGTTTCACCGTGCGGCACCTTGAGGGAGGTGTCGCGGACTTCGCGGGCCTTTTCGCCAAAGATGGCACGCAGCAGGCGCTCTTCCGGAGTGAGCTCGGTTTCACCCTTGGGGGTGACCTTGCCGACCAGGATGTCACCGTCGCGGACGGTAGCACCGATACGCACGATGCCTCGCTCGTCAAGGTCGGCGAGCACTTCGTCGGACACGTTGGGGATGTCGCGGGTGATTTCCTCGGCACCAAGCTTGGTGTCGCGGGCATCGATCTCGTGCTCTTCGATGTGGATAGAGGTCAGTTCGTCCTCTTCCACGACGCGCTGCGAGAGGATGATGGCATCCTCGTAGTTATAGCCTTCCCACGGCATAATGGCGACCAGCATGTTCTTGCCGAGAGCCATTTCGCCCTTGTCAGTGGAGGGGCCGTCGGCGATGACTTCGCCGGCTTCCACACGCTGCCCGGCGGCCACAATTGGAACCTGGTTGTAGCATGTGCCGGGGTTGGAGCGGACAAACTTCTGCAGCTGGTAGGTGGTGCGGGTGCCGTCATCAGCCATGACGGTGATGAAGTCAGCGCAGACTTCTTCGATAATGCCGGCCTTCTCATTGATGATGACGTCGGCGGCATCGTAGGCGGCGCGCAGTTCCATTCCGGTGCCGACCAGCGGGGAGTCGGTCTTCAGCAGGGGCACGGCCTGGCGCTGCATGTTGGCACCCATGAGAGCACGGTTGGCGTCGTCGTGCTCGAGGAAGGGAATCATAGCGGTTGCTACGGAGACCATTTGGCGCGGGGACACGTCCATGTAGTCCACTTCGTCGGGGGTAACGTATTCGACGTCGCCACCCTTCTTACGCACGAGCAGGCGCTCATCGAGGAACTTGCCATCTGCGTCCATCGGCGAGTTGGCCTGGGCCACAACGTGGCGATCTTCCTCATCTGCGGTGAGGTAGTCAACCTGGTCGGTGGCACGGCCGTCGACGACGCGACGGTACGGGGTTTCGATGAAGCCGAAGGGGTTCACGCGGGCGTACACGGAGAGAGAACCGATGAGGCCAATGTTCGGGCCTTCCGGAGTCTCAATCGGGCACATACGGCCGTAGTGAGAGTTGTGAACGTCGCGGACTTCGAGGCCAGCACGGTCACGGGTGAGGCCGCCCGGTCCCAGGGCAGACAGACGACGCTTGTGGGTGAGGCCCGACAGCGGGTTGTTCTGGTCCATGAACTGAGACAGCTGGGAGGTTCCGAAGAACTCCTTGATTGCTGCCACCACGGGGCGGATGTTGATGAGGGACTGCGGGGTGATGGCTTCCACGTCCTGGGTGGTCATGCGCTCGCGCACGACGCGTTCCATGCGGGAGAGGCCGACGCGTACCTGGTTTTGGATGAGTTCGCCGACGGTGCGGAGGCGACGGTTACCGAAGTGGTCAATGTCGTCGGTTTCCACCGGGATCTCGGTGCCGTCAGGGGCAGTCATGGTGGTGTCACCGGCATGCAGGCGCACTAGGTACTCGATGGTGGTGGCGATGTCCTGCTCAGTGAGGGTGAGAGAATCGTTGCCTTCCTTGAGCAGGCCGAGCTTGCGGTTGATCTTGTAGCGGCCAACGCGCGCAAGGTCGTAACGCTTTTCCTTAAAGAACAGGTTAGCGAGAAGGTTCTGGGCGCCTTCCTTGGTCGGGGGTTCGCCCGGACGCAGCTTGCGGTAAATCTCAAGCAGGGCCTCGTCCGGAGTGTCAGCCGTGTCCTTTTCGAGGGTGGACATCATAACTTCGGAAAAGCCGAAGCGCTCGGTGATGGCCTCACTGGTCCAGCCGAGGGCTTTGAGGAGGAGAGTGACGGGCTGGCGGCGCTTGCGGTCGATGCGGACACCAACGGTGTCACGCTTGTCGACGTCAAACTCGAGCCATGCGCCACGGGAGGGGATGATCTTCACCGCGTGAAGTTCCTTCTCCGTGGTCTTGTCGATGGATTCATCGAAGTAGACACCGGGGGAACGGACAAGCTGAGACACCACGACACGCTCGGTGCCGTTAATAATGAAGGTGCCCTTATCGGTCATCATGGGGAAGTCACCCATGAAGACGGTCTGGCTCTTGATTTCGCCGGTGGTGTTGTTCACGAACTCAGCCGTGACGAACAGCGGGGCGGAGTAGGTCATGTCCTTTTCTCGACATTCCGCGATAGAGGCCTTCACCTCATCGAATCGCGGATCCGAGAACGACAGAGACATAGACCCGGCGAAGTCCTCAATGGGGGAAATTTCGTCGAGAATGTCTTCAAGACCGCCGGTGACGCGCTGCTCACCGGTGACCTCGTCTGCATCGGACTGGGTGTACTTCTTCGTTCCGACTAGCCAAGCAAATGAGTCAGTCTGAATGCTCAGCAGATCGGGAACCTCAAGTGGTTCGCGAATGGTAGCAAACGACGGCCGCTTGGGGGCTCCAGGGATCTGGGCCTTCGAACTGGTCTGGCGAGAGACTGCCAAGGTGCGTCCTTCCAGGACCTCATGCGCAGAAGCATACGCGGCGACCCAGGACGCGAGCCGCCAGGAATGTTTCCACGACGTAATCTACAGTGGTTCCGTTGTCAGCCTCTGTACTCTTTAATACAGCAGTTTCCAGCTTCTCCAACTAAAGCCTTCCACTACCGAACAAAGCGTACATTTTGCCTGTTCAAAAGGGTTTTTGGGAAGTCCCGAAAGTCACTTTCTGATCAGTAAGCCCAGTTTTGGGCGCAATGGGGCCAACGCAAAGATCAATGGTATAACGAAATCCGACTTATGTCCACCGGCAGAGACACCGGCGCTCGCGTACTGCCTTCCATCTGCACTCGTGAAAACCCCACGATGAAAGGGAACATCCCTCCTCAAATTATGTGCCACGTCACGTGGTCACAATCATCGTCACCTGCACACAAAGAATTGTCAAGGATATGCGCGGAAACAAGGGAAGAATTCGCCTAAAGAAAGTGCTGGTAACTGCTTTTTTAGGACAATGACTGGGTGGCGAGAGATGTGCTCGCAGAGGGCGAAATTCCCGGTTCTTGCCGAGAAATAGGTCAATGCCCCTCCCGCGGATGCGGAGAGGGGCATTGACGGTAAGTCGAAAAACTTACTTGAGGGTGACGGTGGCGCCGGCTTCTTCAAGCTTGGCCTTGGCAGCCTCAGCGTCATCCTTGTTAGCACCTTCGAGGACGGCCTTGGGGGCAGCCTCAACGAGGTCCTTGGCTTCCTTCAGGCCGAGGCCGGAGACGATCTCGCGGACGACCTTAATAACCTGGATCTTCTTGTCGCCGACGGACTCGAGGATGACGTCGAACTCGTCCTTCTCTTCCTCAGCCTCGGCAGCAGCGGCGGGGGCACCAGCAGCGGCAACGGCGACGGGGGCAGCAGCGGTAACCTCGAAGGTGTCTTCGAAGGCCTTGACGAACTCAGAGAGCTCGATGAGGGTCATTTCCTTAAAAGCATCGAGGAGCTCTTCGGTGGTGAGCTTAGCCATGGTGGCTTCCTTTCCTTTGGTCCTTGATTATGGACTCTTACGTTTGTGGTGGTAAGTGCCCGGGCAATCCCAGGCGGTATCCGCGCTAGGCAGCGGATAGATGAACTACTCTGCGGACTTCTTCTCCTGCAGGGCGGCTGCGAGACGAGCCACCTGGGATGCGGGAGCGTTGAAGAGTCCAGCAGCCTTCGCCAGGTTGCCCTTCATCGCACCGGCGAGCTTGGCGAGGAGAACGTCGCGAGACTCGAGGTCTGCGAGCTTCTCGACCTGGTCCACGGACAGCGCCTGGCCATCCATGTAACCGCCCTTGATGACGAGTTCCTTGTGGTCCTTACCGAATGCACGGAAAGCCTTGGCGGCTTCGACGGGTTCGCCGTCGATGAACGCGATGGCGGTGGGGCCAACCAAAAGATCCTCGAGGCCTTCCACGCCAACTTCAGCAGCAGCGCGCTTGACCAGGGTGTTCTTGGCGACGGAGTAGGTTGCACTCTTTCCGAGAGCGCGGCGCAGCTCGGTCATGGCCGGAACGGACAGACCACGGTATTCGGTGACGATGGCAGCAGTGGAATTCTCGAACTGCTCCTTGATCGCGGCTACTGCGGTGACCTTCGTAGACTGGACCATGCTTTGCCTCCTTCCTCTTGTCGTTCGCCCGAAATAAACAAACGCCTTGCGCAGGAGACGCAAGGCGTGAATCACGGGCAAACACGATTGTTCGCCGTCATCCTCGACTGAGTTCTACCTGCGTGGGCCGCCGAATTATTTCGGACCTTCAACTGCTAACGTGTGTTAACAGTGACCAACGGTCTTGGGTGAAACTTGATCGGGTCAAACTTCTTCATTGAGTGTAGCGATTGATGCTGCTCAGTACCAAATCGACCCCCACCCGCTCGTAGAACGGAATGGGGGTCGATGGTATGGCACGTGAGAATGGTGCAGAGCACCAGCTCACGGGAAGAGATTAGGCGTCTGCTTCACCAAGGTAGTTACAAGTGACGCTGGGATCCACCGGGATGCCCGGTCCGGTGGTGGTGGACATCGTAATCTTCTTGACGTAGCGGCCCTTGGAGGAGGACGGCTTGAGGCGCAGAACCTCGTCGTACACCGCTGCGTAATTCTCCACCAGCTGCTCAACATCGAAGGAAGCCTTGCCGATGATGAGGTGCAGGTTGGCGGCCTTGTCGACGCGGAAGGTAACCTTACCGCCCTTAATGTCCTTAACAGCCTTGGTCACGTCAGTGGTCACGGTGCCGGTCTTGGGGTTCGGCATAAGGCCACGGGGACCGAGGATGCGGGCGATGCGGCCAACCTTGGCCATCTGATCCGGGGTGGCGATGGCGGCATCGAAGTCGAGCCAGCCGCCCTGGATCTTGGCGATGAGTTCGTCGGAGCCAACCTCGTCGGCACCAGCAGCTTCAGCCTCAGCGGCCTTGTCTGCAACGGCGAAGACGATCACACGGGCGGTTTTACCGGTGCCGTGCGGAAGGTTGACGGTGCCGCGCACCATCTGGTCAGCCTTGCGGGGGTCAACGCCCAGACGCATAGCCACATCGACGGTGGCATCCATCTTGACGGAGGAGGTTTCCTTAGCGAGTTTGGCAGCCTGCAAAGGAGTGTAGAGAAGGGAACGGTCGACCTTCTCCGCAGCGGCCTTATAAGCCTTAGAGTTCTTGCTCATTTGTTTCCATTCCTGTCACCAGTGTGACGGTTGGGGGTGGTTCGAGCCGAAGCGGGCTCTTCCACTGAGGTTGTTATGCACCCTCGACGGTGATACCCATCGAGCGAGCGGTACCAGCAATAATCTTGGCGCCAGCCTCGATATCGTTGGCGTTGAGATCCGGTTGCTTGGTCTTGGCAATCTCACGGCACTGATCCATGGTCACAGAACCGACCTTATTGGTGTGCGGAGTAGCCGAACCCTTGGCAATGCCAGCAGCCTTGAGGAGGAGCTTAGCGGCCGGAGGGGTCTTCAAGACAAAGGTGAAGGACCGATCTTCGTAGACGGTAATTTCCACAGGCACAACGTCGCCGCGCTGACTTTCAGTGGCAGCGTTGTATGCCTTGCAGAATTCCATGATGTTGACACCATGGGCACCAAGAGCAGGGCCCACCGGCGGAGCAGGGTTGGCCTGTCCAGCCTGGATCTGCAGCTTGATGAGCCCGGTGACTTTCTTCTTCGGGGGCATCCGTGCTTCCTTACTTGTGTTGACTGTTAGCGGCTTGTCGCATGTCGCGCTACGCCGCTACTTGTTACCTCATCACATTTAGTGCTGCCCAGCAGAAAATAAATGAGTGCCAGACAGATAGGTGACTAGGAGATATTACCCGATACACACGGAAAACCCCACATCGAGGTGGGGCTTCCGACGTAAAGGGGGGTTTAGGAGATCTTCTCCACCTGGTCGAAACCGAGTTCCACGGGGGTCTCGCGACCGAAGATAGAGACCAATACCTGCAATTTCTGGGTATCGAGATCAACTTCGCTAATAGTGGCGGGGAGGGTAGCGAAGGGGCCATCCATAACAGTGACGGACTCTCCGACCTCGTAATCCACCTTGATGACGGGGGCAGCTTCCTCTTCAGTAGCTTCCGGGGCAGCTGGAGCGTTATCTTTCGGCATGAGGAACTTGACGACTTCCCGAAGCGACAGCGGAGTGGGGTTACTGGTAGCACCCACGAAACCGGTCACACCGGGGGTGTTACGGACGGCACCCCAAGACTCGTCATTGAGTTCCATACGCACCAGCACATAACCGGGGAGGATCTTGCGCTTGACGGACTTCTTCTGCCCATTCTTCAGCTCAATGACCTCTTCCTGTGGAACTTCCACCTGGAAAATGTAGTCGCCCACGTCAAGGGTCTGGATACGAGTCTCCAGGTTGGTCTTCACCTTATTCTCGTAGCCAGCGTAGGAGTGGATGACATACCACTTTCCGGGGAGGCGACGGAGTTCCTTCTTGAACTCCGCAACCGGATCGACTGCGGAGGCAGGAGCAGCCTCAACGGCCAGCGGCTGCTCAGCAGAGTCTCCCACTGGCAGTTCTACGGCGGCAGTGTCCGGCGTCTGCTCCTCAACTAGAGCGTTGTCGTCGGTGTTGCTCACTGTTCTCTTCCCTTCAAGCAGTACGGCCCGCAGCTGTGCGCGGTTCGGTCGTAGCAAACGTCGTGTTGTGCAGGTAGCCGAGGAGGGTTGGTCACTCGTCCACACGTGTTCAGTCTATAAGTTCTGAAAAAACAATGAAGGCCCTCCGGAGAGGGCTTTCAGCGGAGATTTACATTCCGGGTATTCCAGGCATTCCCGGTGGAACCATATCGGCGCCACCATTCGGATTCTGGAAGATCACTCGGACCAGCTCACCCGCTCCAGTATCCACACCGAATACCAGAGCAACCGTGATGACCAGGAAGATGAAGACGGCGAGCACCGACATCAACATCTCCTTCTTGGTGGGCCACACGACCTTTCTCATCTGGTCCCAGACGCTCTTGAAGAAGTGCCCGATGCGGATAAAGAAGGCCTTGATGGCTCGACCTGCGCGAGGGAAGAAACCGTCCTTGGCGTTCTTCTCCTCGGTTTCCGCAGGAGCCTCAACGACCGGGCGCTCCGAGGCGCCCTTGCGGCGACGCTTACCGGTCGGCTGCACCGACTGGGCGTCAGTGTCAGCAGCGTCGGCTGCAGACACGACCGGGTCGACAATGTTGTCGTCCGGTGTGCTCTTCTCGTCGCTCACTCGTTGTCCTCCATGTCTTCAACGGATGCCCTACAATCCAACAGGGTCCTGGCAGGGGTGACAGGACTCGAACCTGCAACCTGCGGTTTTGGAGACCGCTGCTCTACCAATTGAGCCACACCCCTCTATTCACTGTGATCAGAGCACCTCGACACCAGCCACAATGGCATCGACGAGTCCCTGCTCACGGGTGAACAAGGTGGCGTCTGCGCGCCGGGTTGGCGACACACGGAACTACGCCTCCTGCGATGATACGCGAGGACCAGCGCTGCTGACAAACGCCGCGCTGGCAGCTCCTTCCCCATTGTGCCGAAAAACGAAGAGTTTGGCTCGTCGACGAAAACCCCATACCTCAGCCTGTGACTTGTGTCACCATAGAGTTATGACCAGAAAATCCATTTTCATTTCCGGTGCTGCCCGCGGAATTGGCCGCGAAACTGCCGAGCTGTTCGCCCGTAACGGCTACCTCGTGGGCGCATACGACATCTCCCCCGTCGACTGGGCCGACAACATGCCCAACATCATCGCTGGCCACCTCGACGTCACCAGCCAAGAAGACTGGGACCGCGCTCTCGCCAACTTCACCTCCCACACCGGCGGCACCCTCGACATCCTACTCAACAACGCCGGCTTGCTCATTGACGGCCCCTTCAATGAAGACGACCGCAAACGCGAAGACCTCATGGTCGACGTCAACGTCAAGGGCGTCTACAAAGGCTGTCACGCCGCCTTCCCCTACCTGCTTGCCACCCCCCACTCGCAGGTCATCAGCATGTGTTCCGCCTCCGGCATCGTCGGCACCCCCGACATGGCCCTCTACTCAGCCACTAAGTTCGCAGTCCGCGGCCTTACGGAAGCCCTCAACGTGGAATGGGACCAATACGACATTCGCGTCGTCGACATGATGCCCCTTTATGTCAACAGCAAGATGCTCGACGGCGTCTCCACCGCCGGCACCCGTCGAATGGGCGTCCGGCTGGAGCCCAAGGACGTCGCCAAGCGCATCTGGGGCGTGGCCACCGGTATCACCACCAAGCTCCCCACCGTCCACCACCCCGTGGGCAAACAGTGCACCGCTTTCTACCTCACCGAACAGGTCTCCCCGAATGTCATTGCCCGCCTGGTGAACCGCATTCTCACCTACGGAAAATAACGGCCACCGCCGTCCCCTTCTCCGCGACCAGCGTCAATACGCGAATGCGGCGCAGGAGGCTCTCGGGTGACCCGAAAAAGCCCTGGTTAACACTGTTAACCAGGGCTTTTCTGTGGTAGCGATGGAGGGGATCGAACCCTCGACCTCACGATTATGAGTCGTGCGCTCTAACCGTCTGAGCTACATCGCCATGTCTAGTTGTCAGTCGAGGCTCCGCAGCAAAGTGCTTTCAGAGCAAAAAGAGAGCCCCCTGACAGAATCGAACTGTCGACCTTTTCCTTACCATGGAAACGCTCTGCCGACTGAGCTAAGGGGGCAATCTTGTTGAGGGAGATTCACTCTCTTACCAAGCTTCTAGAAGATTACCGGACAGTTGCGTACATGACAAATCGCCTGTATAACGGTAATTTCTTGTTAATCATATATAAAACTCAACCCCCGCTTGTGGCGGGGGTGTGAGAGTGCCAGGTCAAGGATTCGAACCTTGGTAGGCAACGCCGACGGATTTACAGTCCGCTCCCTTTGGCCGCTCGGGCAACCTGGCGTGCACTGAAGAACAGGTGCTCACAAGACTTTAGCGACTCTCCCAGCAATATGCCAAACCGGCAGCTAAAAACTACTAAAGTGGGGTCGACTACGAGACATACACCCCATCACCAGCCACCCGCACGGAAGGACACACCATGGCCGCAGATTCTTCTTTCGACATCGTCAGCGAGATTGATCGCCAGGAAGTCGATAACGCCCTCAACCAGGCCGCCAAGGAAATCTCCACCCGCTATGACTTCCGCAACGTGGACGCTGACATCGTCTGGTCCGGGGACGCCATCGTCGTACAGGCCAACTCGGAGGATCGCGTGCGGGCAGCCCTTGACGTGTTCCAGTCCAAGCTAATCCGCCGGGGTATTTCTCTGAAGGCAATTGAGGCCGGCGAACCGGCCACCTCCGGCAAGCTGGTAAAAATGACCATCACCCTGAAGCAGGGCATCGACCAGCCCACCGCCAAGAAAATCTCGAAGCTCATTCGGGACGAAGGCCCGAAGGGCGCGAAAGTACAGATTCAAGGTGACGAGCTGCGGGTGAGCTCCAAGAAGCGGGACGATCTGCAAGACACCATCGCGCTGGTGAAGGCAGCAGATCTGGACGTGGCGCTGCAGTTCACCAACTACCGCTAGGAGGGTGTGTCTCGCTCGCTACCCGACGCGAGCGACCGTAAAGTCCACCAGCCGGAAGAAGGCTTCCTTGGCGGGGGAATCCTGGAAGATGCTCAGCGCATCTTTGGCTTCGTCACGGTAGGCGTACACCGTCTCTCGGGCCTGCCGCATTCCCGCGGAACCACGCAGCAAAGTGAGAGCTTCCTCCACCAGATTTTCGTCCGTCACGGGGCCAGTGAGGATCTCACGGAGCCGATCCCCCACCGGGCCTTCCTCGTCCAGCGCGTAGAGCACCGGCAGGGTAAACACACCTTCGCGGAGGTCTGTTCCCGGAGTTTTGCCGGATTGGGTGGACTCGGAGGCAATGTCGATGACGTCATCGACAATCTGGAAGGCCATTCCGGTCGCGTGGGCGGCTTTCTTCAAAGCGGCAACCTGCTGCTCGGAAGCACCCGCATAGTGGGCGCCGAAGTGGCCGGCGGCGGCGATCAGCGAAGCGGTCTTCCCGTGAATCACCCGCAGATACGCTTCCACGGACTCCATCGAGCCAGCGTGAACAGTTTCTTCCATCTGTCCGTTCACAAGCTCAGCGAATGTTTCGGAAATCCAGCGGACCGCCTGCGTGCCCATTTCCGACATGATGGCGCTGGCGGCAGCGAAGAGGTAGTCCCCGGCCAAAATAGCGACAGAGTTTCCCCACCGGTTATTGGCGGAGTCCGTACCGCGCCGCTGTTGGGCCTCATCCATCACATCGTCGTGATAGAGAGAGGCTAGGTGGATCATCTCAATCACGGCGCCGGAGCGAATAACGTTGGCGGTGAACTCTTCTGTAACACTTGCGGGAGAATTCTCTGCAATGGCGACCTGCGCGGCCAACAGCACCATAAGGGGGCGGAAGCGCTTCCCCCCCGCTTGGGCAAGATAGGAGGCTGTAAGGGTGGGCATGGCGTGGCCGTTATCAAGACTGCTGAACATCAGGTCCTCAACCTGCTGCATACCACGAGTGGTACGGGCGGCCAGCGCAGCATCACCGAGGTCGATACCAGAGACCTGAGTGTCTTCTGCCATGCGTATTACTTCCTTTAAGAGGTCTGTGATACCCGCGGGAGCATCCGGGGCCATCGGTGGAGGGCAACACCACCAGCCTAATAGGTGGTGCGCAGTCTTGAGATAAATCCTACCGATAGTTAGCGGTTTCATTACAAGGGACGACGGCCATAATGCAACGCCACAATGCCACCCGTCTCATTCTGGTAGGTGGCACCATCCCCCCAGCCCGCATCCTGCAACTCTGCCAAAAGTTGTTCTTGGTTCGGCCAGGCGCGGATAGATTCGGCCAAGTACACATAAGCCTCTGGGTTGGAGGACACCTTAGTAGCGACCCACGGCAACGCCTTCATGAGGTACTCCATGTACACCACCCGGAAAGGCTTCCAGGTGGGGGTAGAGAATTCACAGACGACCAGACGCCCGCCCGGTTTTGTCACCCGCGCCATCTCGCGCAGACCAGCGCGGAAGTCGGAGATATTGCGCAGACCGAAAGAGATGGTGACAGCATCGAAAGAGTTGTCCGCGAAGGGCAGGTGCATACCGTCACCCGCTGCCTTAGGAACAGGGCGGCTCTTGCCGGCTTCCAGCATGCCAATGGAGAAGTCCGTGGCAACACACCAGGCGCCGGACTTGGCCAGTTCAACAGTGGAGACGGAGGTTCCCGCGGCAAGATCGAGGACGCGTTCCCCCGGCCGTAAATCGAGGAGTTGGCGGGTGTGGCGACGCCACAGTTTGTCTTGACCAAAGGACAGCACCGTGTTGGTGATGTCGTAGCGTTTAGCGACACCGTCAAACATGCTGGCGACGTCCTGTGGTTTCTTCTCTAGGCTTGCTCGTGACACAACGCTCAGGTTACCCGTTTTGTGGGCAGAGCAGTAGCTGCACGCATCCGCAGTATCGTGCGAGACTGGTTGACGTGGATCCCCGCGATGGTCCCCCCAAAGTGGGTGCGCCGAATGATGCCACCCGCCCGCATGCGGTAGCGGCCGATCACACAGTAGGCCAACGCGATCCACGGAAGAACGCACACCAGCAGGGATAATGCCGGAACAATCGATAGCGTCCAGCTACGCCCGGAGATTCGCGCATAGTTGGGGTTGGTGTAGTCGTAGTCGACGCGAACCAGTTGCCCCTCCCGCACTCCGGTTGGGTAGAGGATACCGTCACGGGGGTTCTGCACGTTGCCATCGCGGTCTACGAAACTGACGTAGCTGGTGGAGCGTTCAGTGGATTCTACCCGGGCATAGGTGCTAGCGAGGTGGCTATTGATATGGCGGTCGCTAATGGCGCACCCCACTACCATGCTCAGCGACATGAGGAGTACAAAGCAGGCCAGCACGATAAGGATAATTTGTGTGTAACGCAAGCCTTTCCGGAGACGAAGACGGAGATAAGACATCTCGTAATCATCCGGCCGAAGCTCCTGCGGCAGACGACGAATAGTCTTCCCCAGCTTGGTAAACCAGGCTGCAATCCGGCGCTGACGGGCAGTCGGGGTAGATGCTGCAGACACGCTTATCTCCCCGTCAAGGTAGCCGCCAGTGCGTGGCGGTGACGACGCTGCGTGCGCACCTCCACCAGCCGCACGCCAGCCTGCGCCGCATGGCTGGTCAGGACACCCGCTAGTTCCGCCAGCGTGCACTGCTGGTAGGCCACTCCCCAACCAGCTGCCAACGCCTCAAAGTCGGCAGTATGGGGTACCCCAAAGAGCCTCTCGAACTGGTCTTCATATGCGGGCGCACCCTGCTCAAGGGTGGCAAAGATACCACCCCCAGCATCGTTGGCCACCAGAATTGTGAGGTTCTTGGGGGCATTTTCCAAGGTGGGCACAAGCAGTCCTCCACTGTCATGCAGAGCTGCCAAGTCTCCCAGGAACGCCACCACCGGGCCCGGATGGTGGAGAGCTAAGCCCATGGCAGTGGAGATATTGCCATCGATACCGGAGGCGCCCCGGTTCACCCAGCAGTGAGGGCCAAGGTCCGGGTGGGTGACGGCGAGATCCCGTACCGGGTTGGAGGAGCCCACGAAAAGGAGCAGTGTAGGGTCCGCGGCGACAGCCTCCCCCACCGCGTATGCCACCTCCAAACCGCTGGGGAGCCACCCCGGGTCCGCATCTCGTTGCCCGGCGCGCAATCCGGCCAGAACATCCAGTACGTGGGCACGTGCAGTCCCATCGGCTTCCGCACAGGCCGCCAACCAGCGCTGCGGGCTCTCCCCAGTGACGGTGAGGTTGGTGCAGGCCGTCTGTGCCTGCCCAGCAACATCAGCCCACTCTGTGGGGGCAGTGGGGGCAGTAACGACAATCTGCGGACGCGTAGGGTCCGCGAGCAGGCGGGTGACAGAGCGGTGCAGGGTGGGCTTGCCGACCACCACAAGCTGCTGTGGAGCGGTGGTGGGGTCAGCCAACAGAGCGGGAACGCAAAGGGGGTTGAGGGGAACACCAAATGTACGACCCCCCGGTTCACAGAGAGTTGGGACACCGGCTAAAGCGGGTAGTTCCCAACTCCCCTGCCCCGCGATCACTAAAGTCCGCAGGGAAAGATCCACAGTGGCGGTGTCGCACACTTCTGTCCAGGGACGCTGTGCAGGGCGGCCCTGCCAACAGCGGGGAAGAAATGCCTCGTCCGTCGGCGGTACTGCTACGTCTCCCGGCGATACCGGTCCATCTACCGGTGGTGTTAGGGGCTCCCGAAACGGAATATCAATATGGACTGGGCCAGCACTCGCTGCTGCACGCGCCATGATGCGGCAGAGAGCAGCCCGCCAATGTGCATTCCACCCTTGCATATCCGCCTGCGCCTCGACCTCACGACCGGCTGCGGGAAGGATAAGTTCGTCGACAACATCGTGGGCGAAAATACCGCGTTGCACGATCGTTTGCTGCGCCCCCACACCCTCCATTTCGGGTGGGCGATTAGCTGTTAAAAAGACCACCTGCCGGTGGTTGAAACGGGCCTCTACAGCAGCGGGATGGAGATTCGCCACCGCCGATCCAGAGGTACACACCACTGCCACTGGGGTACCGCTCACCGCCGTCAACCCCAGCGCGAAAAAACCCGCGCTGCGCTCATCCACTCTCACATGGAGGGTAAGCCGGCTGGCAGCCTCGGCTGCGGCTAGTGCAAAGGCCAGCGGTGTGGAGCGCGACCCAGGGCAGAGAACAGCCTCCTGCATCCCGTTGCGGATGAGTTCATCCACCACCACGCGGGCATGCAGTGTCGCGGGAGACAGATCTACTGTCACGGCTCACTCACCCACTCCGCCACCGACACCGGGCTCTCCCCCACTGCGGTCAGCTGCAGCGTGTATCCGTGCGGCATATCCAGGAAGGGCATCCCCTGCGGACCTGGGTGGTGTGGCTCTTCGGTGAGTTCTTCCGCAAGCTCTTGGGCGGTGCTGCGCTGGTCCTCCTCCGGTAGGTCGCCGGTAGCCGCTACCAGGACGACCTCCGGAAAACTGGGGAGTGTGAGCTCCGCTGTACCCGACAGCACCACAACCCGGTGCAAGCCCTCCAAGACACCCGCCAGTTCCAGCGTCTCCCCCGGCGCCACCAGATGCACCCGGCTCGTCACCTGCGGAAGCTCCACCACCACGGTAGAAGTAGGGAGTTTGGGAAGCACATGCCGGCCCGCGGGCAAAACACTAAGCTGTGCTGCCCGCAGCGTGGAGTAGAGCTGGAAGAGCAGCTTATAGCGGGAGGAGTAGATGTGGTCGGGAATACGGCCATCGACTGTCATCTGGCTGATCTCGTTGAGGATGATCGCGAGTTCCCCCGTCGGTTCCTTTGAGCTTTCCGCCATGGACATGGCGAAATCGGGCATTTCACTTGTGAGAATCCGGGCTGCTTCCTGAGCGTACATGATGGTCATGGGACGGTCTTGGGTCACTCGCGGGTGTTTTCCCGCGGCAACTGCTGCGCAGAGCTGGGAGATCAAAGCCCCTTTGAGAGACGGGAAGCCCTCGCCAAAAATCTGGGGAAACTGCAGTTCCAGGTAGCGGGTGGCGTAACTACTGGTGGCTTGCTCCACCAGCACCCCAGCTTCCGCCAGCGCCTGTCCTACCTCCGTCGCATTGCCGGCGCTGATGGAACTGGCCAGCACGATAGTTTCAGGCATCGTGGGGAGGGTTTCCAGAATCTTCACCACAGTGTCGGTGGCGGTGTGGATCTCCTGGGCGAGCTCTTCGTCGGTGGGGGTGTGGGTGGGATCCTGTGGAGCCCAGAGGCGTGCATCCGCAAGGTAGATGAGGCTGTCGTAGTGGAAGGGGGGAAGCTGCTGCGGTTCAGCTGCACCCAGTGGTACCGCCGGCTCGCTGAGCACTTCATCTGCAGCCACCGCGCTCAGCTCTGCATTCGGCTCTGTGCTATTCGGTTTATCGACGCTGGCTACGGCAGGGGAAAGGGTCTCGCTGTCGCCACCGGGCGCGAGTGCCGCACCGCCGGCAGCGGCAAGCTCTTCCTCACTGGCCAGAGGGGCGCCGTCATCGGCACTATCGGAGAAGAAGTCGTTGCCGTCATCAGCCACTTCGTCACCGTCGTCAACGATCACATCGATGTCATCGTCTGTGGGGATGGTGGGGAGGAACTCGAGTGGATCCACAACCTCTAGCGTGCGCCCCACTTGGGCGGCTTGCACCTGCATATGCCAGGCCAGCGCACTGCGACTGCCACACACTAGAGATGCCATGGTCTTCATCCTCATTCTGCGGCCAGACGGCCGCGGTCAAGTAACCCGTGTGGTCTCAGATTACCCAGAAACACTCATCCCTGGGGAGTGGCCAGCCTCTACAGCGCTCGGCTCCGCCTCGCCAGAGACAACTGTCGCGGTATGGTCTGCCGGCGGGTCCGGGATAGGCCAGGCCGAGAAAACACACGCAGGCACCATCACCGGCACAATCGCCCACAAGGGTGCGTCCGCCCCGCCGCAGGCATAGGCAATCCCCACCGATACCAGCTGTACCAACCCGACGATCCCCACGGTTTTACGGTGCGACCCTAAATAACGTTGGAGTTTCTGGTAATTGTGTTCGCGGTGCATGAGCATCGGGTTGAGGCGGCAAAACGTGCGATAAATAAAGGTAAAGAGCACGTCCGTCCAGTAGACGGCGAGTGGGGCAATAGCGGACGGAATGGACACCCCCGCACCATCAGCACCACACACATCACCAAGGTGGCGGCACCTGCCACATACGCACCGCTCTCCCCCGGGAAAATGCGGGCCCGCGGAAAGTTCCACGGCAGGAATCCGAGAAAACCGGCAATGACGATGAGGGTGAGAATCTGCAGCGTATTATCGACATAACCGCGGCACAAAAAGAGGGTCCACACGCCGCAAATAATGACGGAGAGTGACGTGATGCCATTAATGCCGTCCATGAAGTTGGCAGCATTCGTCACCCACACCGTAAACGGCACCATAAGGATGGCTGTGGTCACCATAGAGGCCACGCTGTACTCGATGGGACCCGTCATCATGAGGTAGATGGTGGTGCCGGACATCGCCACCCCGCCCAAAGCCAACAGCACCACGCCGGCAGTCGTATTGAGACCGTAAATGTCGTCGACAATACCCACCGCGGTGAACCACGCCACCACAATGCCCACCAGCATGAAGAGCGGCGGGATTTCCTCCCAGCCCTCCACAATAAGAGCAATGACGTGCGCCATAATCCCGAACAGGATAGCGAGGGAAATACCGATACCGCCGCCGCGCACAGTGGGGATAGAGTGGGCGCGCCGATTGCCCGGCATATCTACCAGGCCTTGGCCGCCCAGGAAAGGCAATAGGAGAATTGGCGCAATAAGGGACATCACCAGCGCGATAAGCGGTCCCAACATGCGTCTCTACCTTCGATTAGGGGGATGTGGGAGGACGGGCCTGCCCACGTACCATGCGCACCGGGTGGTGTGCATTCTCCAGTGCTCAGTCTACGGGGCTAGCAGGGGGAGGTGACGGTGTTCGCTGGATGAGTTGCGAGCGGGTAGCAGCGCTCCAGCCTCTCCCTCCACCACTGTTCACGATCCGCGGGAGCACGCAGCTCCTCCAAGCGGGCAGGGTCGGGGGCCGCGATCCGATGGGGTAAGTGGCCGTCTACCAGCTGATGTGGTTCACAGACATCCACTGTAAAGAAGCTGCCCGTGCCCAGCCCACAATCCGCCACTGCGGGGAGGGCGGCGGCCGCGGCCAAACCTGCGTTCATTCCGACAGCTGAGTCGAGGGCACTGGACACCGTGAGTGGGTAGGGAATGTGTTCGGCAAGGTGCAGTAACGCCCGTGGACCCCCCAACGGGGCAGCTTTCACGACTACCCGATCCACTGCCCCGGCGGCGATGACGCGGAGCGGGTCGGTGGCACGGCGAATGGACTCGTCAGCGGCCAACGGGATACTGCCAGCTAGTGTGTCGTGGAGTTCTACCAGCTCGGGAATGGTGTGGCAGGGCTGCTCGGCATAGTCGAAGATGTCGTTGCCGCCAGCTGCCTCCACAATGTGGGGGAGGATGGTGCGGGCCTCCGCGACTGTCCACCCCATATTGGCGTCGACACGCAGCCGTGCGGTGGGTGCATAGCGGTGGACGAGGGCCACCCGGGCAACATCATCTGCCCAGCTCTGACCGTGTTCGGCAACTTTGATTTTGAAGGTACGTACGCCGGCAAAGTCCTGCTGTACGAGGCGGCGAATAGTGTTCTGTTGGGTGACGGCGTTGAGCGCGGGGATCGTGCCGTTGACGGGGATCTGGGTGCGGACAGCGGGGGGTGGGCCAAGCCACGCCATCTCGAGGCCACTGGCCAGCCACTGGGCGGCCTCCTCATCTCCATATTCGGGGAAAGCTCCGAATTCTCCCCACCCGGCGGGGCCGGCAAAAAGCATCATTTCGCGATGGTTGATGCCCCGAAAAGTTACCCTCATGGGTATGCTCACCACGATGGCCCGCTCCTGCAGGTCAGCGAGGGTGGGGCAGGATGTGGTGGGGGTACGTGTATCGGCGGGCATAGTTCCACTCTACTGGTCTTTCTCTGATCATTAGGCCGCCTACACAGCATTAGGGCAGTGCAGTAGGCTGGGGTGCATGGAACCTTCGGCCAACATCAAGCGCTCTGGTGCGGATGCCCTTCACCCGATTGAGCCGCAGCCTCGACTAACCGACAATCCTTTCGACTCTTCACAGTGGCGCACTGTTCCGGGGTTCGAGGATCTGACGGACGTCACCTACCACCGGCATGTGGGGGAAGGGCGCGAGTATGGCATTGTCCGGGTGGCATTTGACCGGCCGGAGGTCTACAACGCGTTCCGCCCACACACGGTGGATGAGCTATTGAGAGTGCTGGACCATGCGCGCTGTACGCCCGATGTGGGAGTTGTGTTGCTCACCGGCAACGGGCCGTCCCCAAAGAACGGCGGTTGGGCCTTTTGTACGGGGGGCGACCAGCGTATCCGCGGGAAGTCGGGATACCAGTATGCGCAAACTGATGCGGACGGTGCCCCAATGGGGGACGATGTGACCACGGTAGATTCCGCACGAGTGAAGGCAGAGGGCGGCCGGCTCCACATCCTTGAGGTGCAGCGACTTATTCGGACGATGCCGAAGGTGGTGATGTGTCTGGTGAATGGCTGGGCTGCCGGTGGCGGGCACTCGCTGCATGTGGTGTGTGATCTCACCCTGGCGAGCCGGGAGTGTGCCAGGTTTAAGCAGACGGATGCCGATGTGGGCTCGTTCGATGCCGGTTTTGGTAGTGCCTATCTGGCGAAGCAGGTAGGGCAGAAGCGGGCACGGGAGATCTTCTTTTTGGGTCGTTCGTATACTGCCGCGCAGATGTATGAAATGGGGGCCGTGAATGAGGTTGTCGATCACGCCGATCTAGAGACAGTGGCAATCGAGTGGGCAAGGGTTATTAATAAAAAGTCTCCGACTGCCCAGCGGATGTTGAAGTTTGCCTTCAACTTGGCTGATGATGGTTTGGTGGGCCAGCAGGTTTTTGCTGGTGAAGCTACTCGTCTGGCGTATATGACGGATGAGGCGGTGGAGGGCCGGGAGGCGTTTTTGGAGAAGCGAACCCCGGAATGGGAGCAGTTCCCGTTCTATTACTAATGCCGTAGTTGTAATTTATTCGCGTGGTGTTCACTCGCCAAATCTGTGATTTATTAATACTGGTAAACCCCTAGTGGCCCTTTAGCTTTATGCATAAAGGTTTTCTTTAGATTTATTGTCCTACATCCTTTTTAAATATTTTTGCTACGTTGCAGGACAGCCTTCTTAAACCCCTGAATTACTTGCCCTCCTTAACGTTTAGATGTCTCACACAGCAGACCAGGATAAACGGGAGGTGAACTACGTTGTGTATCGTCCAAAGTTAGACGATAATCATCTCCGTGAGTCCTGAATTAATCATTCTCTGTATCGTGGTCGTTACCGCTCTGGCGTTCGACTTCACCAACGGATTCCACGACACAGGCAACGCAATGGCTACCTCCATTGCCACCGGCGCACTGAAACCCAAAGTCGCCGTCTCCCTATCCGCAGCTTTAAACCTTGTCGGCGCATTTCTCTCCGTGGAAGTCGCAGCCACCGTCGCCAAAGGCATCGTCAACCTCGACAAAGTGGGCATTAACCTGGCAGACGGCAAAAACCACAAGTTGCTCCTGATTGTCTTCTGCGGTCTCGTGGGCGGCATCCTCTGGAATCTCTTGACCTGGCTCTTCGGCCTCCCCTCCAGCTCCTCCCACGCCCTCTTCGGCGGCCTTATCGGCGCCGCCCTCATCTCCCTGGGGGCGGGTGGCGTCGTCTGGGGCGGCGTCATCGGCAAGATCGTCATCCCCGCCGTCCTCGCCCCCGTCGTCGCCGGCATCATCTCAGCGATCGGCACTGCACTGGTCTACCTCATTACCCGCAAAGTCGAGCATGAGAAACAGATACGCGGCTTCCGCTGGGGACAAATCCTCTCCGCGTCCCTCATCTCCCTCTCCCACGGCACCAACGATGCCCAGAAGACGATGGGCGTCATCTTCCTCGCCCTGGTCGCCTACGGCAAGGTTAACCCGGATGACGGTATTCCGATCTGGGTCAAGCTGTGCTGCGCATTGGCCATCGCCCTCGGCACCTACATCGGCGGTTGGCGCGTCATCCGCACCCTCGGTAAGGGCCTGGTAGAAATTGAATCCCCGCAAGGTATGGCCGCAGAAATGGCTAGTGCCGCGGTGATCCTCACCTCCTCCCACTTCGGCATCGCCCTCTCCACCACCCACGTCTCCACCGGCTCCATCCTCGGCACCGGCCTTGGCCGCAAAGGTGCAGAAGTGCGCTGGGGAGTCGCCGGACGTATGGTTATCGCCTGGGTAATTACCCTGCCCGCTGCCGCCATCGTCGGCGCCCTCACCTGGCTGATTGGCCACTACGTCGGCCTCCACAACGAACTGCTCGGCGTTATCGTCGTCTTCGCAGTGCTCGTCGCCACCGCCGGCTACATCTTCCACCACAGCCGCAAGACCCCCGTGAACGCCGAAAACGTGAACGACGACTGGGACGCCCACAACCCCACTCAGCTCAACGACAACAACGGCAAAGCCCCCAAAGATCGCAAGTCCCACAAGCTCGGAAAGGACTCCAAGCAGGGCACAGTTGCTGCCACCCCGGCAACAACACTCGACCCCACCACGACAGTGTCCACCGACTCCGTCACTAACGCCCCCGTCGCTGAGGCAGTCGCCGAAACCCTTCACACTCCGCAGCAGGGAGGTCAACGCTAATGTTGATAGAAACCCTTCGTAACCTGCCCGCCGTCCTTCTCGTTGGCCTCGTCTTCGGCGCTGGACTGCCCGTCCTCTTCGCCTTTGCCATGGCTGCCGGCTCCGGCAAGACCGAAGAAGTAGACGGCAAAATGGTGGAAGTGAAACCCCCAGCCATCCCCATGCGGGTCCTCTCCTACGTGCTCTTCGCACTCGTCATCGTCCTCATTGTGATGGGCGTTCTGTGGGTCTCCCAGCACTTCATCTACACCACCTTCGGACTCGACATCTTCCACACCGGCGGCAAGGGATAACCACCCGCGTTCCCACCGCCCCCAATAATCACATAACTCTTCCACAGGAAGCGGCGTCTTCCCATGCACCTCCAGGTACTCACCCTCGCCCCCACGCGAGATAGCTACCGCCAAGCAGAACCCTGCTTAGCGACCATGTTGCAGGGTGACGCCGCTTCCGCCTATTTACCCGCCCCCACCACCGCTGCCGGAACCGCCGCCCTCACCCAACTCACCCCCTACCTCCCCCACCTCGCAGCTGACACCACCCTCGTCGTCGCCACCTCCGGCACCACCGGAGACCCAAAATATGCCCAGCTAGGAGCACCCCAACTACGCGCCTCCGCCACCGCCACACACCAAGTACTGGGCGGCCCCGGAGCCTGGCTCCTCCCCCTCCCACCCCACCACATCGCCGGCATGCAAGTACTCCTCCGCAGCCTCGCCGCCGGATATGAGCCCACTCTCCAAGACACCCGCGGCGGATTCACCCTGGACAGCTTCGCCACCCTCACCCACCAACTGTTGGAACGCACCCCAGACACCCGGCACTACACCAGCCTCGTCCCCACCCAACTTCACAAAATCCTCACCGCCACTGCCCACAGCGACCCAGCCGGCCACGCAGCTCTCCAAGCACTCACCTGCTTCGACGCCATACTGGTAGGGGGCGCTGCCCTCGCACCCGAACTACTGCGCCAAGCAACCGACGCGGGTGCCCGCCTAGTCCGCACCTACGGCGCCTCCGAAACCGCGGGCGGATGCGTCTACGACGGTGTTCCCCTACCCGGCGCACGTGTCGAAATCGAGGATGCTACTGGGCGCATCTGGCTGGGCGGAGACACCATTGCCACCGGCTACCTCAACAAACCCCACCACGTTGCCTGGCAACGCCCCGGCTGGTTCCGCACCGATGACCACGGCCACTGGGACACCACCCACACCCCACCACGCCTCCACGTAGACGGGCGCCTTGACGACGCCATCTCCAGTGGCGGACTCACCATCTTCCCACACGTCGTCGAAAACGTCCTCGCCACCCATCCAGCTATTGCGCAAGCGGTCGTCCTCGGCCGACCCGACGAGCGCCTGGGTGAACACGTAGCAGCCGTCATTGTGCCAACCACCGCCCCACAGGCAACTCCCGACTTTCTCCCCACCCTGGCAGAACTCCGTACCTGGGTCATGGATGCCGGGCTCCCCGCCACAGCCGCCCCCCGCGAACTCATCGTCCGCACCAGCCTCCCCTTAAAAGGTATCGGCAAAATCGACCGACGGGCCCTCCAGGGCAGCCTGCCAGAAACGGCCCCACCGGCGTGAGCTTTGCGTTCCCACCGCTCATAGGAGCACCCGCGCGGAAAGTGCAAGAATAGACCCGTGAACGACGCCACCATCCCCACCACCCCTAGCCCAGAGATCCCACACTACACCGCCACCTTCCACGACTGGCTCATCGGGGCCCGCACCCACACCTGGCCCAATGCCATCGCCCCCGTTATTGTCGGCACCGCCGCCGCCATCCGTATCTTGGGCGCAGACTGGCTCCACAACTTGATCTGGGTGCGTGCCCTCCTCGCCATGATGGTGGCCTGGGCACTCATCGTGGGGGTGAACTTCGCCAACGACTACTCCGACGGCATCCGCGGAACCGATGACGATCGCGTCGGCCCACAACGCCTCACCGGCTCCGGGCTAGCCAAACCCTCCCATGTGAAAGCCGCCGCGTTTGGCTTCTTCGGCATCGCCGGGGTCGCCGGCATTGCACTCTGCCTCATCTCCGGCTTCTGGTGGCTCATCCTCATCGGTATCTGCTGCGTCTCCGCCGCCTGGTTCTACACCGGCGGAAAACACCCCTACGGCTACCGTGGCCTCGGAGAAGTCATGGTCTTCATCTTCTTCGGGCTGATCGCCGTCATGGGCACACAGCTCACCCAGCTGGGCAGCATCAGCTGGGAAGGGGCGGTAGCAGCTGTCGCCGTCGGCGCCTTCTCCTGCGCCAACAACCTCGTGAACAATTTGCGCGATATTCCCTCCGATACCGCCTCCGGCAAGATCACCCTGGCGGTACGCCTGGGTGACAAGCGCACCCGTATTCTCGATGCGTTCTTGGTGTTCGGACCGTTCATCCTGAGCTGCGTACTGGCACTGAGTTCGGTGTGGACCCTTCTCTCCCTCCTCGCCCTCCCTCTCGCCTGGAATGCCTACACCCCGGTCCGTACTGGACAGGTGGGGCCGGCCCTGGTGGTGTCGTTGAAGCGAACCGGCAAAGCCATGCTGGTCTGGTCTCTCCTGCTGGGCGTGGGACTAGCGCTAGGGGCCCTCGGTGTGGGTGTGGCAATTGGTTAAAGTGGGGAGGTAGGAGTTCCCCGACGCTACTCCTCCCGGTGCCCCCTCCGTCAACTATCCGCGGGGCTAGAACGGGCGGGAAGACTCCTCCCAGCATCACTCCAGAGATGATGGTGACGATGGCAGCACCGGCAGCACCAGTAATCTCGAGAACACCCGCCCTACCCCCGCTGACGACCCCGATTTTTTGCGCAAAGTCTAACGTCCAAAACCTTCGCTAGCTCCTACTTCTCTCGCTACAGTGAGAACATCATCGCCGGATCACAGCGTGATGCGAGGAGCAACACCCATGACGGGCACCATTGTCGGCTATCCCATCGGTCACTCACGCTGGCAAGTGCGCTCACTCTCGGGCTAGCCAGTATGCTCCCCTCCCTCTCCCCTGCCCACGGCGCAACTCTCTCCGGTAGCCCCACCCTGCCCGGCGCCGGAATACCCAACACCGTCAGCGCCAACACCGTCACTGGCTGGCCAGATACTGGTTGGCTCGGCACTCCCCCCTACCAGTTCCCCGGCAACGATGGCCAACCCCATAACATCACCTGGGATAAACACTCGTACATAGTGGACGGTCAACGCCTCACCATCTGGTCGGGAGAACTTCACTACTGGCGCCTCCCCTCCCCCCAGCACTGGCGGGATATTTTCCAAAAGATGAAGGCTGCCGGCTTCAACGCCGTCTCCCTCTACTTCTTCTGGGGCTACCACCAGAGCGCCCCCGACCTTCCCCTCGACTTCTCCGGCATCCGCGATGTCGATCTCCTCCTCCGCCTGGCAGACCAACAGCGCCACCACCACCCGCTCCGACCGCGACCCCACCAACTGGGAGCAACAACGCACCTGGCTCCGCAGCATCAACCACATCCTGGCCCGCCACCAGGTCACCACCGGCGGCGGCTCCGTCCTCCTGTACCAAGTGGAAAATGAAGAGCCCAACGACTCCAAACCTTACGAAAACTACCTCGCACGCCTGGTGAAGGTTGCTCGTGCAGACGGCATCACCGTGCCAATCTTCCACAATGACCCCGCGCCCGGCAATAACTGGGCATACAGCACGCCGCGAACCGGTCTCAACACCTACTCCTACGATGAATACCCGGTCCTCTTTGACTGCGCCGCCGCCTGCAAAGAACTCGTCGACCACGGAGAGAACGTCGATCGCGCCTTCGCCGCCGCCCACAACTCCCCACACTTCATCGCAGAATGCCAAGGAGGGGCCTTCACCGCCTACGGTGCCTCCTTCGATCCCACCACGTGCGCCGACTTTGTTGACGGCAACTTCTACCGCCAGTGGATCGCCCTCAATAATGGGAATGGCGTCACCGCCTTCAACTACTATATGCTCTTCGGCGGCACGAACTGGGGCTGGACTGGCTCACCCCGCAACGGGTTTACCTCCTACGACTACGGCGCCTCCATCACCGAGGATCGCGATCTACGAGACAAGCTGTCCGTGCAGAAGGAAAACGGCTACTTTTACTGCGCCTTCCCCCAACTCGTCATGATGGACAGTGCCTCCGCCCCCGCCCTCACTCACAAATGGGGAGGAAAGATCAAGGGTTACCGGCGGGTCGCTGCCGGGATGCGCCATCTCTCCATGTCCGGCCGCGGCTCCCAATACCTGGCCTTCCGCCTGGCCGACTCCAACGATGTCACCCTCACCAAATTCACCACTGCACTACGCCTTGTCGGCCCCACCGGCCAGAAGGTCACCTTCCCACGCGTCCCTCAAGAAGGCCAACTCATTCTGCACGGCCGCGATGCTTTACAGATCCCGGTGGACTTCACTATCGGCGATTGGGGAGCCTACTACTCCACCGGACAGCTCTTCTTCAACGGGCACTTGGCTGGCCGCCCCTTCGCGGTGGTGACGGGTACCGCCGGAGACCGGGGAGAGATCGTCCTCCACACCCCACATCGGCCCCAAGTGAGCAGCCGCAACACCTCCGTCACCTCCAGCTGGGATAGTGGCACGCACCAACTACGCATCAACTATGACTGGAGCTTCCACTACGACATCACTGTCACCATGCGCGGCAACACACCTCTCACCCTGCACATAGCCGACCGGCAGAGCCTGATCCGCACCTGGTCCCCCAAAAACTGGCTCAACGGCACCATGCACGGCATGCTGGTAGACAACGCCGATCTTGTCAGCGGCGTCTACTACCAGGGCAATACCGCCCACCTCACCGGCTCCATTCGCGCACCCCAGCGCATCAACCTCTGGCTGCCTGCCGGCATCATCCATGCCACCTGGAACGGGCAGCCTCTGACCCTCCACAAAGCCGGCATCCACTACCAGGCCACCCTCCCTGGCCCCGCCGCCATCACCCTCCCCACCCTCACGTGGGTAAAGCATGAGGAAAGCTACGAGCCTAACCCCGCCTACAACGACTCGTACTGGCGGACCGCCAACCTTAAACGCACCTGTAACCCGCAGCAGGGGCCCGGCTTCTTCCAACGAATCGTCCTCGATGCGAACGCCTACGGCTACCGCGACGTGCAGCGACACCTTCTCCCGCCCTATCCGCGTGTACCCGAGGTGACTGTTCAGCGGTAGTCCAGGGGGCCATGGAGCAGTAACGGTACAGCTAGTGCGAAGTGCCGGTAGTGCTCAGAAAGCAGTTCCAAGTGAGCAGCGCCCACTAAGAAGTGCCCACTAAACAGCCTCCAGCAGGAGCGATTGCTCTCTGACACACATAGGCCTACCACCTTTCTGCAGGGTTACGGCAATGGTTGCCGTCGCTGCGACGTGGCGAAAATCTCGCCGCCCATTCGCGAGTATTTCACCGCTTTTCCGCAACTCAGCAGGTCACGGCAATGATCGATTAAGAAACTGTGACACGCCCTTTTTGAGGTACGTTGCATACTTGCCATCTGTGCACGTCAGAGCACGAAAAGCAGAGTTCTACTTTTGGATAAAGTGGGGGTGACGCCGTGTTCTCGCCACGGCACCACAACTCTGCGTGAGGAGCAAGACATGGCATTTGCCACCAAGCACCCGATGTCTCGGGTGGTTTCCTTGACAAGCGCTGTAGCTCTGAGTTTGGCCACCCTGGTTCCCATGTCTTCCATGGCACCAGCCTCCGCCGCACCTCAAGCTGCGCCGTCTTCCCAATGGATCAAGTCAACCAACTATAAGTACCCAGGAAACGATGGCAAACGCCATAAAGTTACTTGGGATAAGTACTCCTACAAAGTCGATGGGCAGCGCCTCAACATCTGGTCTGGCGAAGTACATTACTGGCGACTTCCCTCCCCCAACCAATGGCGCGACGTCCTACAGAAGATGAAGGCCGCCGGCTTCAACGCCGTCTCCTTCTACTTCTTCTGGGGCTTCCACCAGAGCGCCCCTGACACCCCCTTCGACTTCTCCGGCATCCGCGATATGGATCTGCTGCTCCGCATGGCTGCAGAAGAAGGTCTCTACGTTATCGCCCGCCCCGGCCCATACATCAACGCTGAAATCTCCATGGGTGGTATGCCCGCCTGGCAGACGAACAGTTCACTGCCACTACGTACCGCTTGGGACAGCACCAACTGGAAAGAACAGCGAGCCTGGCTACGGGCCATTAACCGCATCCTGGCGCGCCACCAGGTCACCAATGGGGGTGGCTCAGTTCTTCTCTATCAAGCAGAGAATGAAGAGCTACTCTCGGTGGGCCCCTACGCCGATTACGTGAAGAAAATCGTCAAGGCCGCTAAGGACGATGGCATCACCGTGCCTATCTTCCACAACGACTACGCCCCCATGAGCAACTGGGCCTTTACCACCAAGGACACCGGGCTGGACGTCTACTCCTACGACGACTACCCCATCCGCTTCGACTGCTCCGCCGAACGCCAAAAGCTCAGCGACCACAACTGGCACATCGACCCCGCATTTAAAGCCGCCAACAACTCACCCCACTTCATTGCGGAAGCACAAGGTGGCGCCTTTACCCCGTGGGGCGCGTCCTTCAACGCCTCTGCCTGTGAACGCTTTGTCGACGCCAACTTCTACCGCCAGTGGGCGGCTCTGAACAACGGCGCCGGTGTTACCGCCTTCAACTACTACATGATCTTCGGCGGCACGAACTGGGGCTGGACCGGCTCCGCCCACTCCGGCTTCACCTCCTACGACTACGGCGCCTCCATTACCGAGGACCGCAACCTGCGCGACAAACTGTCCGTGCAGAAGGAAAACGGCTACTTCCACCGCGCCTTCCCGCAGCTGGTGGTCATGGATGCAGCCTCCAACCCGGCCGTCAACAATGTGCACGGCTCCAAGGTGAGGAGCTACCTGCGTACCTCCGCTGGCATGCGCAACCTATCCATGTCCAGCAAGGGCTCGCAGTACATGGCGTTCCGCCTAGCCAACTCCAACGACACCACCCTCACCAAGTTCACCACCAGTCTGACCACCTACGCCCCGAACGGCCAGAAGGTCACCTTCAACCGGGTACCGCAGGAAGGCCAGCTCATTCTGCACGGTCGCGACGCCTTACAGATACCGGTGGACTTCAAGATCGGTGACTGGGGAGCCTACTACTCCACCGGACTGCTGTTCTTCAATTCCCCCATGAAGGGCCGCCCGCTGGCCGTACTGACCGGCACCGCCGGAGACCGAGGCGAAATTGTGCTGCACGCCCCCACCAAGCCAGTGGTGAAGAGCGGCAACAAGTCGGTCACCTACACCTGGGACAAGGCCAAAAAACAACTGCGGATCAACTACGACTGGGGCTTCCCCTACGACATCAAAGTGTCCATGAAAGGTAAGGCTCCTCTGACCCTCCGCATCGCGGACCGTCACAGCCTCATCCGCTCCTGGTCCCCGCAGAACTGGTTGAACGGCAGGATGCAGGGCATCCTCGTGGAGAACGCGGACCTCGTTCGCTCCGTCCGCTACGAGGGCAACACTGCACACCTGGTGGGCTCCACCACCAAGCCGCAGAACGTTAAAATCTGGCTTCCCCAGGGCATCACCAACGCCACCTGGAATGGCCAGGCCCTGCCGTTGGAAAAGGCTGGAACCCACTACCGCGCTGCCCTCCCCGGACCCGCCGCTGTCTCCGTTCCGAGGCTGAAGTGGGTGAAGCACGAGGAAGGCTACGAAGCCAACCCGAACTTCGACGATTCCCGGTGGCGCGTCGCCAACATCAAACATCCGAAGAACTTCCGGCAGGGCCCGGGCTTCTTCCAGGATGTCGTCCTGGATGCGAACGCCTACGACTTCCATGAAGGTGACGTCTGGTACCGCGCCCACTACACCGCCGCCACTGACGACCCCGCTATCTGGGTGAAGGCCTTCGGCGCCCCGGGCTCCAACTTCCTGGTGTGGATGAATGGCAAGTATGTGGGTGCCTCCGCTGCCGTGAAGGGTAGCGTAGCAGACACCGGCCTGGACAACGAGTCCTCCAAGGACCCGACCGCCAACCTAACGGAAAGCCCCAAGTCCATCAGCTTTAAAGTGCCGCGCGGCACCGTGAAGAAGGGGCAGAAGGTCGTCCTCTCCATCCTGCTGCGCAACAACGGCCAGCGCGTGGACTGGGAAGGCATCGGCAACAACCTGCACGCAATGGGTGTGCTAGATGCCCGCGTAGGTAACAAGGGCAAGGTGACCTGGAAGATCCAGGGCGCCCGCGGCGGCATCCACCCAGTAGATAAGGTTCGCGGAATCTACAACAACGGTGGTCTCTACGGCGAGCGTGCCGGCTGGTATCTGCCCGGCTTCCCCGACAACACCTGGAAGCCGGCAGCCACCATGCATGCCACTAAGCCGGGCGTCACCTGGTACCGCTCCGACTTCACCCTTAATGCCCCCGCCAACCAGGACGTCATGCTGCGGCTGAACGTCAAGTCCAAGCGCTTCGAGCCGAACCGCAAGGACAAGGCACACACCGTCATGTTCATCAACGGCTGGAACGTGGGAACCTGGGTGGGAAATGTGGGCCCGCAAAAGTCCTTCACCATCCCTGCTGGTTTCCTTAACCGCAACGGCAAGAACGAAATTGCTATTGCAGTAACAGCAGAGGATGCCGGCTACGGGCCGGAAACAATCCAGCTGGCTGTTATCGACAACTGGCTGGGCTCCGTCCCGTGGATGGAGAACAAGGCCCCCGGCTACCAGCAGCTGAAGCACAACCTGATGCCTGCCTATCCGCAGATTCGGATGGCCACCGTCAAACAGAGCTAACCCTCAGTTACTGATAACACCAGAAGGGGAGCATCTCACCGGATGCTCCCCTTCTGTTATACGCAGTGTAGCTTTGCCCAGTATGACTTCCTCGAGGCCAACTCGACGTGCGGTTTTAAGCCTGTAAACCTTGCGTGAAGTCGGACTTTACGCTGGCAGGGTCCGACGTACCAGACGGTTCCTGGTACTCAATATCGGTAATGATGTCGCCATCAAACACCAGGGTGGTGATGGAGCCAAGGGAGCACATGCGCTTGCCAGGATGGTGCCCCAGGCTCTTCTCTTCAGCGAAAAGCCGCAGTACCCAAATGACGCATTGGTGGCAGACGCACACGGCCTCATGGCCACGGTTCTCCCTAACGGCTTGGTGCGCCATTGCTAGCATCCGCTCCACCATCTTGGCGTAGTGCTCGCCCCAGGAGGGAGTTCGCACGTTCCCTAGGTGTTTCCAGATACGGGGAGTAGTAAGAATCGACTTCGGGGTGAGGAGTTCATTCTCCAGATTCGAACCTGCCTCAATGAGCAGCGGACTGGTGACGATATCCAGGCCGAAATCATGGGCAAATGGGTAGGCAGTCTGCTGGGCACGCTTCAACGGCGACGCATAAACAGCCGTAATATCGTGACCGCGCAACGCATTTGCTGCATTAATGGCATGCTGCTCGCCACGCTCCGTGAGCTTAAATCCACGTTGACGGCCATAAAGACGGCCAGAGGGGTTATCGACCTCGCCGTGACGCACAAAGTGCACCTTGGTAATGGTCCCCGATGCCCCCGGCGGATACTGCCAATCCTGGTCTTCTCCAGGCAAAGGTGACGGGTACGTGGACTCAGTCATCAAAGACGCTCCTTAACGTGTTGCCCCAGAGCCGCCACCAGCCAGGCAGCAGCAGTGCAGCAAGCTGCACACGGCATGTTGATACTCTTCGCAGTCTATCGAATCAGCGGCGAGGGAGAGGCGCTAGCCCCGGCGCAGTCGCAAGGAGTTGCCTACCACGAAGAGATCGGAACACACCATCGCAAACCCCGCCATCATCGGGTTGAGGTAGCCAAACATGGCCAACGGAATCATGGCGACGTTATAAATGAATGCCCAGAACAGATTGCCCCGCACGATACGGTTCATACGACGCGCCAAATGCAGTGCCTCGGGGACAGCCTCCAAGTCGCCACGTACCAAGGTGAGATCGGCGGCCTGCATTGCCGCATCGGTACCCGTCCCCATGGCAATACCCAGGTGGGACAGCGCCAGCGCGGCGGCATCGTTAATGCCGTCACCCACCATCGCCACCATCTTGCCCTGCTGCTGCAGTTCCGCAATCTTGTCGGCCTTCTGGGTGGGCAGCACGCCGGAAATAACGTCCTCCGCTGGGATACCCACTTCGTCCGCAATATGCTGGGCAGCTTGTGCATTGTCGCCCGTCACCAGGACAGTCTGGCAGCCCTGCTCATGCAAGGCGGCAATGGCTGCGGCGGAGGTGGATTTCACAGTGTCGGCAATGACAATCTTGCCGATGAACTCATCATCCCGGTAGACCGCCACCTGTGTGGCAGCCAGGCTGAGCTCAGCAGTAGATAGGCGCAGTGCCTCAGCACCCACCTTATCCCGCGGCTTGCCCACAAACACCCGGGCGCCGGACACGTCACCAACCACACCTTCCCCCGGCACGGCAGTAATACCCTCTGCCGTCACCACAGTGTCGCTACCAGCTGACCGCACAATGGCCGCGCCAAGGGGGTGCTCAGAGCCCCGCTCCACAGCCGCCGCCCACTGCACAACCTGGGCGGAGGAGAAGCCACTCACCGGTACCACGTCCACCACCGACATTTCGCCGGTAGTGATGGTGCCCGTCTTGTCGAAGACGACAGTGTCGATATCCCGCACCTTCTCCAGGGTTTCCTGGGAGCGCACAATAATGCCGCGTTGGGCGGCCCGGCCAGTACCCACCATGAACGCCAGCGGTGTCGCCAACCCAAGCGCACAAGGACAGGCGATGATGAGAACTGCCACGCCGGCGGTAAAGGCCGCTGCCACCGACTCGCCCGCCACCAAATGACCACCCAGAGCAACGAACGCCAGCAGAATCACAATGGGAACAAAGACACTGGAAATACGGTCGGCCAGGCGCTGCGCATTCGATTTGCTCTCCTGCGCTCGCTTCACCGCCTCCGTAATAGCAGCCAGCTGCGTGTCCGCCCCCACGGCTGTTGCGCGCACCAGCAGAGTGCCGGTGGTATTCACGCATCCGCCAATAACCTCATCGCCCGGCGCGACGGGCTGCGGCATAGACTCTCCTGTCATGGCAGAGGCGTTAACAGAGCTCACACCTTCGACAACCACACCATCAGTAGCGATCTTGTCGCCCGGCAGCACGCGGAAGAGATCATCCTTCGACAACGAACTCACTGGGATACGGTGTTCTACCCCCTGAGCATCGACGAAGAGAGCATCCTTCGCCCCCACATCCATGAGTGCGGTAAGCCCGGCGCGGGCCGAGCGCTTCGCACGGTGCTCCAGATAGCGACCCAGCAGGAGAAAGACGATGACGCCGGCAGCGGACTCAAAATAAACCTGCCCACTGGGGTCCACATTCGGGTTCCACAGCTGCATACTGTGGTGCATTCCGATGTGGCCCGCCGTTCCAAACAGCATGGCTCCCAGGCTCCAGAAGTAGGCGGATAGCGTGCCGAGGCTCAGCAGGGTGTCCATGCTGACGGTGTGGTGTTTGGCATTAGCGATGGTGGCGCGGTGGAATACCCAGCCAGGGTAGAACACCACAATGGTGGTGAGAACCAGACACAGCCACTGCCAGCCCGGGAACTGAGCGGACGGCACCATCGAGATAACCATGACGGGCAGGGTGAGAACCGCTGCGACGATGAGGCGGGTGACGAGATCGCGGCTAGCTTTCTCCTCCGCCTCTACGATCTGCTGGTCCGCATCGACGGCGGAGATGCTATTGCCGTCAGAGAGAAGCCGGGCGTCGTAGCCGGCCCCCTTCACCGCCTCGATGAGATCCTGGGCACTGTAGCTGTCGGCTGCTTCCAGGGAGGCGCTTTCGGTGGCGAAGTTGACCATGCACTCCACCCCCTCAAGTTTGTTGAGGGTGCGCTGCACATGGTTGGCACAATTAGCACAGGACAAGCCCAGCAGTGCGAGTTCAACATGGCGATAGTCCGCGGTGGACGCCGGCACATGTGCGGTGGACGCCGGCGCAGTCTGCACCGCGGAGGCGGCAGGCGCCGGGCAACTGTCTTCAGCCGACGATGAGCGAGGTGTAGAGGAAGGCATGGGCGGCTCCTTGTGAGATAGAGAGGACCTGTCTGATACCGATGGGTGGCGCCAGACAGGCGGGGAAACTTCTGGTCTCGATCGCTGCGGCGGTACATGCCGCACGACCGAGAAGGCGAGCGTTAGACGAGGGTGAAACCAGCCTCTTCGACGGCTGCGGCGAGGGCGTCACGGGGCACGTCACCTTCCGCATCAAAGGTCACGTTGCCGGAGGCGAGATCGACAACGACGTTGGAGACACCGGGGACCTTGGAGACTTCATCGGTGACGCGCTGGACGCAGTGTCCGCAGGTCATGCCGTCAACTTTTACGGTGGTGCTAGCCATGAGGAAACTCCTTACAGGTCAAAAGGTCAACGTGGATATGCAGGCAGCCACCCGACTATCCGGGTATAGCGGCTCCTAGTCGGCACAACGTGGGAACTGAGGTGACTATTCCGGCTTCGGCCGACGGCCAGGAGTGAGAAACGTCACATCGGGGTAGAACCAGCGAACCGTAGTGGGCCACACCAACAGCACCAACACCGCCAGCACGACGAAGAGATGCAGCAAAGGCATCCCACCCCGCCCCACAATCGCGACGATCGCCAGCGCAATCACAGACACTGCCGTGACCCCGACCTGGATCTTCCAGCCCAGCGTAGACTTCTGATGTGTCGCACTCGCCAGCGCCCCCACCGCTAATCCGGTGACGATACAGATAATGGCAGCAGTACGGGCTTCCGTCACCTGGAAATCCGACTCTGCATACCTGCTGATAGAGCGCAGCATGATGAAGCCACCAGCAACTCCTAGTAAGGTGGCAACGAGAGATAGATAATAGGCGAAGGACACACTCGCCGGACGGGTTGTCTTCACACTAGCTACCTTAACGGAAAAGCCCCTCGTCTCGCCTTTCTTAGCACGCACCAGGAGATGACCATGGTCGACTCTCATCAGCCCCAGACGGACGACGCTGCCCAAACGCCGCGTCTGCTGGTGAGCCGCCCCGCCGGTGACCCCTTCAGTAAGGCCCTCGAACAGGCCGGATACGAAGTGGTCTCCACCCCCTTCAACCATTGCTGCACCGCTGGTGACCCCCACGGTCCCGGCCTTTCTGTCGTCAGCGCTTGGGAAGAGCCCCTTCGCACTGGCCACGTTATGTGGGTAGTCTTTGCCTCCCGCCGCGGAGTTGAAGTCCTCAACAAACTCCTCCCCGATGCCCTCGCCGACGCCGCCAAAGCTGGCACCAAGTTCGCCGTCGTCGGCCCCGCCACCGGTGCAGCCCTGCGCCGCCTTGGCCTCGAGCCCGACCTGGAGATGCCCGCCTCTGCCGCTGCCGGCCAACAGCTGGGCAAAGCGCTTCGTGAAAAAGTTGACTACCCACCGTCGAAGCCCACCAAGAAGATGCCACCCGTCCCCACTCTGCTGTGCATTGGCTCGGCGCTCTCCCGCTGGGATTCCGCCGTGATGCTGCACGAGGCCGGCTGGGACGTTACTTGCCTGCCCGTATATACCATGCTGCCGGTGGAGGCGGATGAACTACCCGCCGGCACCATTGACGGCTGGCGCCACGGCGAGTTTTCCTGCGCGGTAGTGACTGCCCCGTCCGCCGCCCGCGTCCTCTCCGACGTGTGTGGCAAAGGCACCGTGGTATGTATTGGCGACACAACCGCCGCCACCGCCAAGAAGGTGGGCCTGAAGGTCAGTCGGGTAGCTAAGACCGCCGACCCAACCGGTGTCCTCGAGGCGGTTGAACAGGCGTTCCCGCTGAAGGAGGATGCTGTCTCTGCCTCCCCCGCCCAGTCCTCTTAAAGGCTCCGACTGTGTATCCTGTGCAACGCCCGCGCCGCCTGCGCTCCACTGCAGCTCTGCGCGATCTCGTCCAAGAGACCCGCATCTTCCCCAAGCAGCTCATCTACCCCGCTTTTGTGCGTGACGGGATCAGTGAACCCGCCGCCATCTCCTCTCTCCCCGGCCAATATCAGCACACGCTGGACTCGCTGCGTCGGCTGGCGGTGGAGTGTGCCGAAGCGGGGATCGGCGGCATCGACCTGTTCGGTGTGCCCCGCGAGGAGGATAAAGACGAGTGCGGATCGCAGGCCTGGGCAGAGGATGGCATCCTCAACCGGGGGCTGCGGGTGCTCCACGAGGAGCTGGGGGACGATCTTGTTATCTGCGCCGATACTTGCCTTGACGAGTTCACCTCGCATGGGCACTGCGGGCTGGTACGACCGGACGGGACCGTCGACAATGACGCCACCCTCCCCTGCTATGTGCGGGAAGCTCTTGCCCAAGCACAGGCGGGGGCTCACATGGTGTCCCCCTCCGGGATGATGGACGGCCAGGTGGCTGCGATTCGGAATGGTCTAGATGAGGCGGGGATGAAGAATACTGCCATCATGGCCTATTCCGCGAAGTATGCGTCGGCTTTCTTTGGACCCTTCCGGGAGGCGGTCGCCTGCAGTCTGCATGGTGATCGCAAAACCTACCAGCAGGATCCCGCCAATGCCCGGGAGGGCGTGCGGGAGGCGCTACTGGATGTGGAGGAAGGCGCCGACATCGTCATGGTAAAGCCTGCTGGTAGCTACCTTGATGTGGTGCAGGCTGTAGCGGAGACGGTGCCTGTGCCGGTGGCAGCCTACCAGGTCTCCGGCGACTATGCGATGGTGGAGGCCGCTGCCCAGCAGGGGTGGTTGGATCGCCAGCGAGTGGTACTGGAATCGGTGACGGGGATTGTGCGTGCCGGCGCGGATATTGTCCTCACGTACTGGGCACCCGAGATCGGCCACTGGCTGCACTGAGAACCGGAGACGATTTAACGGGGGCGCTGTGGGCCGTTCGGGGGAACGGGAGGCAGCGGCGGCATGGGTGGCATCGGCGGGCGACGCTGTGCTGTCATATCGTTGAACCATTGGTCTGCTTCCAATTTGCGCATTTGGAAGAGGGCAGCCATGGCCACGATTCCCTGCAGGATGACCACGCAGAGGACAAAGAAGGAGAAGGCGCGGGAGCCCGCCACCCCTTCTGCTTGGGAGAGGTAGTAGGCGATGGGGCTGAAACTCCCGGAGAGTCCTTGGGCGGACATAATGACACCGGAGAGTGTCTGGAAGCCCAGGTAGCAGGCGAAGAGGATGAGGGCCAAGCGGGCCCATTTGCGTCCCATGCTCATCCGCCAGATGACGAGTGCTAGCAGTAGCGCCAGGAGAAACTCCATGAAGATCCCAGTGAAGGGAACGGCGGCCGCCATGAGGTGTAGTTCGTCAGCGCTATACTGCATGCCCAGGGTGGAGCCTTGTTCCTGCAGTGCGCTGAGGCGGGTTGAGAGGTCCTCAGTGATGGCGGCGCTGAGGGGCTGTGAGTAGCGGATACTCACCACGATCTCGGAAAGAATTTGCAGCGCGGAGAGTGCCAGCACTCCGATCCAGAGGATGAGAGCAGTGTCGACACAGTACGGGCGGCGCAGTTTTTCCATAGCTTAAGACTATCGGAATGAGGGGAATGTTGCCCGGTCAGGAACACTGCGCCGCCTCATCCTGTGTTTGTGAGGGTTTACTGCCGTACCTCCTGCGGAGGTACAGGCTGCGGCGTCTCTTACTTGTTGACTTTGGCGAGGTACTTTTCGACCTTCTTGCGCACATCCTCGTCGGTGAACTCGCCGGCGTCGGAGCCGACGCCCACCACAGTGAAGGAGGCGGTAGCGACGCCCCACACACCGGCCTCAGCAGGACTGTAGCCTTCGGCGATGCCTTTGAGGAAGCCGGCGGAGAAGGAATCTCCAGCACCATCGGTGGCGATGACCTTTGCCTTCATGGCAGGGACCTCGGTGACGGTATCGCGGGTAACGACGACGGCGCCGTCTTTACCGGCGGTGGCGGCGACGCAACCAACGCCGTAGTCGATCATCTTGCGGCAGGCGGCCACCAGGTCGGTTTCGCCAGTGTAGCCCATGATCTGCTCATCGTTGGGGAGCAGGAAGTCAATGTACGGCAGGGCGTCTTGAATCCAGGTGACGACAGCCTTAGAACCACCCGCCAGGAGGTCTGCGGAGGTAATGGCTCCACCGTCTTTAGCGGCACGCAGTACCTTGGCGACAGCCTTGCCGCCCTGGAATTCGGGGGCACCATAATGGACGACGTCAGCCTGGGCAATGAGGTCCCATGGGGCTTTCTCGACGTCATAAAGAATTTCGGTACCGACCAGGTGGAGGGCGGGGCGGGAGCCATCCTTGCGGATCGGGATGACGGAGCCGGTGGTGGGGGTGCCCTCGACGATTTGGAAGTGATCGGTGTTGATGCCGCGTTCGTTCATGAGTTGGCGCAGGATGCGGCCGCGTACGTCGTCACCGCAGGCGGAGGAGACGTAGGTGTCGAAGCCCAGTTTCTTAAGGGTAAGGGCAGTGCCGCCGGCGGTACCAGCCGGGGTGATGTGGATGTTATCCACGAGCGCGGCGCCCTGTCCCGGCGGAATGCTCTCCACCGGCTGTACGAGGATGTCCAGAACACTGGTACCAATTGCGAGGGCCTTCATAGCCATGGGGGAACTCCTTTTACTTGGTTTTTTGGACGGTGCCGTAACTCTTAAGTTTTGCTGCCGCGGCGACACCCACCACTTCGCATGGTTTCATTTCTCGCGGCTCTCCGTGGGCAGATGCAATGTGATAAACCTTGCATACCCATTCGAGAAGTTCGGCATTTTCGGCGGCCGACTCGAGTGTCTTGCCGGAGCAGATAGTGCCGTGTGCTTTGAGAATGATGCCCTTCTGCCCCAGAATCTTCTTCTTGACGATATCGGCAAGTTTCTTGGTTCCAAAGGTGGCGTAAGGAGCGACTTTAATGGAGCCACCCAGCGTGAGCTGCGTGTAGTGGATGAGGGGAACCTCATCGAGCACAAGACTGAGCGCAGTCGCGTAAGGAGAGTGGGTGTGGACAACGGCTTGTGCCTTGGGGTCTGACTCGTAGACGCCTAGGTGCATCTGCATCTCCGACGTGGGCTTCACATTACCGTCGAGCACTACTCCATTGGCGTCAACGAGAGGCACCTGGTCGACGGTGATGTTGTAGAAGCGGGCACCGGTGGCGGTGACGAGGAAATTATCCCCGTAGCGGCATGAAATATTGCCGGCGGAGCCTTCCACGAGGCCTCGTTCGGCAAGTTGGTGGGCAATGTCCACTATCTCCTGGCGGAGCTCTGCAAGCTGTTGCGTTTCCATACTTTTAGAGTCGCTTGTTATGGCCAAACTGTCAACGGCATTTCCTTGAATTGCGGGCGATACGCTGCGCAGTTGCCAAAAATTATGGAGACTCTCAGGGCTATTTATCTCCCCTCTAGGTTGGCAGGTGGGAAGTAGCCAGCTGTGCTCACCACAGGTGGTTTCCGCCACTGGAGGTGGAGAAAATGGGCTCAGCCCCGCGGCGTGTTCGAGGAGCCAAGGGGTTGAACTGGAGTGAGGTGGCGAGGGTACGGCCTAGTTTCCGAGGTGGAATCCGGGGATGGCCGCCCCTGCCCGGTCGTAGACGGATTTGATGGGGACGTACATGCTGACTCCGTCTGCACCGCCCGAAAGGATGCCAATAACGCCCTCGGTGTTGTAGACGGCAGAACCGGAGTCTCCGGGGATGGAGCGCACAGTTGCGGAGCTGCCTCGGACGAAACCGGGGACGATGGCGCCGCGCATGAAAGCCAGCTCGTTGAGCTGGGAGATCTTACCGCAGCGCACGCCAGATTTGGTGCCGTGGAAGCATACCTTCGAGCCGGGGTTGAGCTGTCCGAGATAGGCAACGTGGGGGACGTCATTCTGCCCAATAATGACATTCGGCAGGAGTTTGATGACGGCGTAGTCAACTATCTGAAACTGAGCTCTTGCTACGTGGCCAATGAGCGTCCTTTTGAAATAGATGGGCTGGCCGACGAGCTCACCCAGTTTGCCATTGACGCAGTGGCCGGCAGTGAGGAGGTACCGGTTACCGTTGGCGTCGCGGGCGGGAGCAGCTGCAGTGCACGTCCCGGTAGCGACGACATAGTTTGTGTTGATGGTGTCCCCGGGCATGATGGTGACGGGTGCGGAGGCGGCGTGGGCAGTAACGGGTGCGGCGATAATCGTGAGGGCGAGGGCGGCAGCAGACATGGCCTTAGCGGTGCGCATTGGGCCTCCTCTTTTCTAGGCGATATTGGTCTACTTATTTATGGCGCTGCAGTTGTTTTTGTTACGGGTAGGAGAGAATTCTGGGTAACGAAAATACAGCCACCTCTCGCATGGTGAGGTGGCTGATTTTCGCAAATTAGTCGAGGCGTGATTACTTGCCGAGCTTACGACGCTGAACGCGCGTACGACGAAGCAGCTTACGGTGCTTCTTCTTCGACATGCGCTTGCGGCGCTTCTTAATCACTGATCCCATGGAGATCCCTCACTGTTCTGTATGGTCTTTGTGCTTATGGCGTACGGGGCGCGGTGAGAATCCTCGCGACGTTCACCTGAAAACCGTAGTTTTCGAGGAGTTCATACTCCCGTGGACTAGTAAAGCTTACCCCTACCAGCACGTCATGCGAAATTTTCGTTGTTAGCCGACCTCGTAGAATGAAGACTTCAGGTAGTCTTCAACAACCTGAGAATCGACTCGGAAGGAACGACCGAAGCGAGCTGCCGGCAGTTCTCCGCTGTGGACCATACGGTAGACGGTCATTTTGGACACGCGCATAATTTCCGCAACTTCGGCGACGGTGAGAAACTTGGGAGCTTCTCCGCCTTGTGCGGTGAGCGCTTCATTAGCACCTTTCGATGCCATTGCATACACCTCCAGCACGAGCTGTGCCACGAGCTTCCCCACTCGTGAACTAGTCACACACGTGCTGTAAGTAGCCTAACGTGTCTTGTGTGAAAAATGCGACACGAGTGGCCAATTCGATAAAAGTCCACTCGTGTAGTTCTCAAAATAGGCTGCAAAGGTCCTGAAAACCCGACCTAGAACAAGAAAGGTCTACCCCCAATTGGGGGTAGACCGCTTTTTTATTGCCGCGCACTACATCTTCGGGTGCATCTCTTTCGACTTCTCGGCAACAGCATCCAGCACCTCATAAATCGTGGACCGGAAGCCACCGTCCTCAAAAGCACGCAGACCCGCCGCTGTCGTACCACCCGGAGAAGTCACCGCCTCACGCAACTGCGCGGGGGTCTTCCCGCTCTCCTGCAACATCTTTGCAGAACCAGCAATAGTGCCAATGGCGAGTTCAGCAGCCACCGGGCGTGTCAACCCCATGGCCACACCAGCATCAATCATTGCCTCCACCATAAGGAAGAAGTACGCCGGACCAGAGCCAGAAATTGCCGTCACTATATCCATATCGGTCTCGGGCACTTCCAAGACGGTTCCCACCGAACCAAGTAGTCCGCGCACCTGCTCCACATGCTCAGGACGGGCATAGCGGCCAGCAGACACCGCGCACACACCCTCCCCTACCAACATCGGGGTATTCGGCATCACACGAATAACCGGCGAGCCCGCAGAGAGCTGATTCTCGTAATACACCGTAGGAATGCCGGCGGCGATAGACACCACGACAACCTCGTTTTCCAGGGCGCCAGTAGCATCTGCCAGCACCGCCAATACCGTCTTCACATCCTTCGGCTTTACCGCCACAAAGACGTAGTCCGAGCTCTCCACCGCATCCTCAATATCCGTTGTGAGAATGTCGTAGCGCTCGCTGAGTTCGGCGGCACGTTCCGCATTGTTTTCGCACACGATAATGTTGCGGGCCGGCAAACCACCGTTGATCATTCCAGCGACGAGGGCTTCACCCATCTGGCCGCCGCCAATTACAGCAATCCGAGTCATACCTCTAACAGTGCCATAACACGAGCCCTAATGCCACGAGTCCGTGGCCAGGAACAATGACTCACCCGACGCCGCAGACGATTAGCGGGGCACCAACGCAATGGGGCCAATAGTGACGAAGAATGCCACCGCCCAGGTAAATATGAGCACCCAGAATTCCTCCCGCCGACGCAGCAGACGCGCCGCGACCACCATCACCACCTGTACTGCCAAGGCCAGACCGAAGGTGAGAATGTGAAGGGAGGGACGACCCCACAAAATGCCGAAAAGCCAGAACAGGAAACCACCCGCCACCGCCGTAATAACGACCTGCCCGATCTGCAGAATTCGATCCGCCGGGGTGATCTGTTCCTTGTCGACATCCCGCTTGGTCAGATTGTGGAAGACTGCACGCAGACGATTCTTCGCCCCCTGCTGCCGCACCGTGCCCTGCGCGGATGCAGCGGCCGGCTGAGTGGCTGTCGTCCCAGACCGGTCAACACGGGAGGCACGTCGTCCATCCGCATGGCTAGCGTGGCCGGCATGGCTCACCCGTTCAGCACGGCCAGAATGACTGGCATGATCGACTGTGCCATGGGACTGCTGTTCTGCAGTTGGCTCAGACTGCTCGGCGCTACGACGAGAAGCGCTCATCCGCGCCTCCCACTCGTCATCAAAATCGCACTCGGTGGAGCGTTCCGACGGAACGTGCTCAGAAGCCGCACGGGAATAGCGTCGGCGGCTTTCTTCAATCTCTCGCTCAAGTTCTTCGGCAGCTACCGGCCCTAGCGAGTCCATCCCTGCCGTAATGAAGTACTGCTGATCCACGTTGCTGGCCGGTGGATCCTCGTGCATGGGGCGATCGAACCCCTGAGTATCGTCATCATTGAGAATCCAGCTGCGCCGAGGACGGGACGACGTGACCTGCGATGCAGCATCGGCAGCCTCGTCAATCGAGTCGCGTGCCCACGCCCCGGGTGATCCCAACGTCTCGCGCCCCGTTCCGTCTCCTCGTGTGCCACTAGACATATTGGAAACATCCGGCCACGACATCAGCTCATCTGCAGCAGCTAGATCGACGGCACTCACCGTATCGAGTGGCTGTGAGTACGCTCCCGCCCGCGAGCGATAGTCAGCAGACTGCCTATAATCCGTCACCCCGTAGTCCGACGAGCTATGGCGGGAAGAAGTGTTGCCGCCAGAGCTACGCCCCGCCGTCTGACGAGACGATCCAGTGGACATACTGGGACGAGCTGTAGAGTGATCAAATCGTTGCGGCTGCGCACGCCGTGGCGGCATAACAGCCCCGTTATCCCCCGCTGCAGCGGAGCCCGCCGACTCCTCGTAGACAGCCTGGCGCGCCCGCCGGGCAGACCGAGTTTCCCCACTATAACCAGTATTTTCTGGAGTTTGACCGGACATCCGGGCCAGCAATTGTGCAACCGTCACAGAACCATCATCGTGTCCCCCGGAGACGGGGGGAGACTGGTCGTCAAACGGTTGCGCCATAATCCCCTCTTCAGAACTGGTCGACTATCTAACAGCCTACCTATTCAAGGGGTACAGCCAAAGGCTAATTCTCGAATTTATAGCCAAGGCCACGTACAGTCACTAGATGCACAGGGGAGGACGGATCCTCTTCTACCTTGGAACGCAAACGCTTGATATGAACGTCAAGCGTCTTAGTGTCGCCCACATAGTCGGAGCCCCACACCCGGTCAATGAGCTGCCCACGCGCCAACACTCGACCCGCATTCCGCATAAGGTACTCCAGCAAGTGAAATTCCTTCAGCGGCAACTGTACTTCCTCCCCACGCACCAGAACACGGTGGGCATCTACTTCCATCACCACGGGGCCGGCGCTAATGGTCGTTTCCTCCGGCACCGGAGCATCAGCAGAACGCTGGCGGCGCAATACCGCATTGATGCGTGCGATCAGCTCACGGGACGAGTACGGCTTGGTGACGTAATCGTCGGCACCAATCTCCAAGCCCACCACCTTGTCGATTTCGGCGTCGCGCGCCGTCACCATAATGATGGGAACATCCGAGATAGCCCGCAGTTCCTTGCAGACATCCGTACCCGACTTACCGGGCAGCATGAGGTCGAGTAGCACAAGATCCGGCTGGACCCGCGCAAACTTATTGAGGGCAGTCACACCATCGCCCACGATGTCGACATCGAAACCCTCCCGCTGCAGCAAGAAACCCAGCGGCTCAGCCAACGACATCTCATCTTCCACGATCATGATGCGGCTCATTTATTTGTTCTCCTCTGTTGAATTAACGGCGGACAGCTCATGGGTCTCTGCAGGCAGGAACCCCAACGTAAACGTCGACCCGACACCCGGTTTGGACCACACCGCAACTACACCGCCCATATTGAGGGCAATCTGCTTAACGATGGCAAGACCCAACCCGGTGCCACCACGCCCGCGAGAACGGGCCTTGTCGACACGGTAGAAACGTTCAAAAATGCGATTAATGTGCTTGGGGGCAATACCCACACCCTTATCCGTCACCTGCACCACATAGAGTTCCTGCTCGTCCCGCAGGGCATGGTTGAGGGCCATATTGGTGTTCGGGCTGGACATACGTTCCCGCAACGTCCCCACCAACATGCGCTCCCGGGAAACCACCACTTGTTTGCCCCCATCGGAGTAACGGATGGCATTCTCAATAAGGTTGTGCAGCGCCATCACCAGCAGAGTGCGGTCCCCCCACACCAGTAAGCCTTCATGCGTGTCCAGACGCACAGTCACATCATACTTTTCCTGCGAATGGCGGGAGCGGGAAAGTGCCTCCGCCACAACCGTATCTAGCTCAATAACTTCCGGATCGGGAAGCTTCTCCGCGCCCTGGAGGCGGGAGAGCTCCATGAGCTCCGAGATGAGCTGGGACAAGCGCATCGACTCGGTGTGCAGTTTGTTAGCGAAATAGTCCACCTGGGCAGGATCAGACACATCGGTGAGGAGCGCCTCGGCGAGGAGAGCAATTGCCCCCACCGGAGTCTTCAGTTCATGGGAGACGTTGGCGACGAAATCCCGACGGGTCTTCTCCAGGCGGGCTTCCTCAGTGGCGTCAATGCAGTAGATCACCACAAATTGGGAGTCCTCCTCCACCAGCGGCTTCATAATAATGAGAAGCGACTCAACGGGTTTGGCAATGCGGTAGGAGGTCTTTGGCCGCAGGTGGAAGGTAACGGGTTCCCGACTCGAGAACACCTGCTCCACCGTAGACCAGAGTTTCTGGTGAATATGCCGGTCTGCCACGATGCCCAGCAAGTGGGCCTGCTCGTTCATGAGAACGACGTCTTGCATACGATCCACAAGGGCCACACCGAAAGGCGCGGAGGCGGAGATACGGCGGAGTGCTTCGAGCTCGCTAATGCCAGTGTCATCATGATGATCAGCTGGGGCAGAGCGCTCGAGAAGATGGGTACCAAGTCGGTAGCAGAAGACGCCAAGAAGAACGCCCAGGATGAATATCAGCAGGGCGACTAAAGGAAGATACTCGGCCTTCACCCTTCCTATGGTACGGAATGGCAGAGGCTCTGGCCGAACCAGTCACTCGCGGATTTCGCCCAAAAGCCACGTTTCTCGAGGTATTTCAGCATGCCGTCGCTAATAATTCACATTTTTGTAAACATTTTCGGACGGGGAGGCAACGGTTCGGAGATAACGAAAACGGGAGACACCTCACCGAAAGGTGAGCGTCTCCCGTTTCCGAGAAGTGCTGAAAAGCTCTTACTTGTTGCCCTGGGCGGCCACTGCGGCAGCACCAGCAGCGGCTGCCTCGGGATCGAGGTAATCACCGCCGGGGTTGGTGACCTTCAGTTCACCGTCAACCAGCTCGAAGTTGTACACCAGCGGAATACCGGTGGGGATGTTGAGCTCGGCGATGTCCTCGTCAGAGATGTTGTCGAGGTACTTCACCATGGCGCGCAGGGAATTACCGTGGGCGGCAACCAGGACGTTCTTGCCGGCCTTGAGGTCCTGCTCGATGCTCTCGTGGTAGTAGGGAACCAGGCGATTGACGACGTCCAGCAGGCATTCGGTGAGGGGAACCTCGTCTAGATCGGCGTAGCGAGGATCATGGGTCTGCGAGTACTCGTTCTCGGGGTCAATAGCCGGCGGCGGAGTGTTGTAGGAACGACGCCACAGCATGAACTGCTCGTCGCCGAATTCCTTCTTGATCTCTGCCTTGTTGAGGCCCTGCAGCTTGCCGTAGTGACGCTCGTTCAGACGCCAGTCGCGCACGACGGGAATCCAATGGCGGTCAGCAGCATCCAGCGCAATCTGGGCGGTCTGGATGGCACGACGCAGGAGGGAAGTGTAGAGGACATCCGGCAGCACGTTCTTCTCAACGAGAAGCTCGCCGCCGCGCTTTGCTTCAGCTTCGCCCTTTTCAGTGAGACGAACATCCACCCAACCAGTGAACTGGTTGGAGGCATTCCACTCGGACTGGCCGTGACGAAGCAGGATCAGGGTTCCAGGTGTATTTTCAGCCATGCCCCTATTGTGCCTTGTGAACGCCATATTGTAAAAGGCGGAGCTGGCTGCTTCAGGGGGCAAGGCACGCCCGAAAAGGGCAAGTAGCCCATCAGCCATCCCGGCGCCTTGTCACACCACTCGCACTTCCCCACCACATCCCCGCTAGGAGGGCGAGTAGTAGTTGTCGCGCGCCCGTCGGTAACAGTCGACCAGCTTTGAGACCGTTCGCGACCAGGAGAAGTTGGCGGCATGACGGGGTGCAGAAATAGCCAAACCAATGCGTAGGGCATCGTCATCCAACACCTTCCCCAACACATCAGCCCACCGCAGTGGATCATGCCCGTCCACCAGCAGGCCACTCACGCCGTCATCAACCGCCAGCGGCAAACCGCCCACATTGGTGGCTACCACCGCCGTACCGCAGGCCTGCGCCTCCAACGCCACCAGCCCAAAGGACTCGTTATGGCTGGGGACCGCCACCACATCTGCCGCCCGAAACACCTGCACGAGCTTCTCTGGGGGCATCGGTCGGAAGAACTTCACATGGGCGGCAATACCCAACCGTGCCACCTGGCCTTGCAGCACCGTAGGAGCATCCAGCCCAGAACCAGAGGGGCCGCCAACAATAACAATGGTGAGGTGACGGTCAGGCCGGCGCCGCAACAGCTCGGCTGCGGCATCAATGAGAACATCGGGGGCTTTCAACTTTTGAATACGCCCCACGAAGGCAATAATCTGGTCCTCCTGCGGCAACCCCAACTGGCGACGCGCCGCCTCCGTCGCCCCTGGGCCGCCTGGCGAAAACAAACTGAGGTCCGCCCCTGGCGGAATAACGTCAATACGCTGGGCTCGTGCCCCCAATAGCCGCACCAGCTCCGCCTTTTCCGCCGGAGTGTTAGCGGTAAGGCGGGTGGCGTTCGCGGTGATAGCATGCTCGGCATCTAATCGGTTCTGTGGCTCCGGGGTATCCCCCTCCGCCAAACTGGCATTCTTGACCGCCGCCACCGTGTGGAAGGTGTGGACTAGTGGTACCTGCCAGCGACGGGAGGCCATCATGCCGACCTGGCCAGACAGCCAGTAGTGCGAATGGATGAGGTCAAAGTAGCCGCGCTCGTGGCGGGCTTCCACCTGCATCACCCCATGGGCGAAGGAACACAACTCGCGGGGAAGATCGTATTTGTCAAGGCCTTCCAGCGGCCCGGCTAAGACATGGCGTACACGGACGCCCGGCTCTTCCTCCTCCATAGGGTCGCGGGAGGATTCGGTGGCACGGGTGAAAATCTCCACCTCAATACCGCGGCGGGCGAGCTGACGGGCTGTCTGCAGGACGAAAACGTTCATGCCTCCGGCGTCACCGGTCCCCGGCTGCGCGAGGGGAGAGGTGTGCATGGAGAGAAGCGCCACACGGCGTAGCAGGGGACTGCGAACGCTGGAGGGGGCAGGGGACATACTTTTATTCAACACCTGATGGGAGAAGCCGTCCATGCTCTCGTGACGCTCCCGGGATGATTCCCAGCGAAAAATAACGGCAACAATGAAAAAATGCCGTAACCAGGGGCCACGCGCGTTTACTACGAAGTAACTCGTTTTCGCAGGTGATAACACTTGGGCTATTTGAATCGAGGTGGATTACCCTATTAACCATGAGTTCACCACTACCGCCTAACGGGGAACCCACCGATCGTCAAAAGGTCTGGTGCGGTAACTACGAAGACGGCGTTCCTGCACGCCTAGAGGTAGCCACCCGCACCATAGTCGACATGTTCGAATCCAGCGTGTCGCACTGGGCTGCAAACGATGCTCTGGAATTCTTCGGCGAAAAGATCACGTACGCAGAATTGGCAGAATACGTTGAACGGTGCGCCGAGGGCCTTCGCCGTATGGGTGTCAGCAAAGGTGACCGCGTCGCTGTTTTGCTCCCGAACTGTCCGCAAGCCATCATTGCTTTCTATAGCATCCTGCGTCTTGGCGCCGTCGTCGTCGAGCACAACCCCCTGTATACCGAACACGAACTAGCGCAGCCGTTCTACGACCACGGAGCGCGCGTCGCCATCTGCTGGGACAAGATCGCCCCGAAGATTGTGAAACTGCGTCGTACCAGTGATCTAGAAAATGTCGTCTCCGTCGACATCACCAAATCCCTTCCCAAGAAACTCCAGTTTGCTCTCCGTCTCCCTCTGAAGAAGACTCGCGAACTGCGGGAATCCCTGTCCACCCCCGCCCGTCACACCTTCCCGTGGGAGCGCCTGCTGGACCATCCGCGTATCGCCGTCGAACACCCGCGCCCCAGCATGCACGATCCGGCGCTCATGCTCTACACCTCCGGCACCACCGGTGCCCCGAAGGGGGCCGTACTAACCCATTTCAACCTCTCCTCCGAATTCGAAATGGCTCACGCCTGGATCAAAAACGCCGTCCCTGGCAAAGAAATCGTGCTGGTCTCGCTGCCACTCTTCCACGCCTACGGCATGCTGGCCAGCAACATCTTGGGGGTGGGCATCGGCGCAAAGCTCGTGCTTCTCCCTAAGCCAGACATCAACCTCATCATGAAGAAATTCAAGAAAGAGGTCCCCACCTTCATTCCCGCCGTCCCACCGCTTTACCAACGCATTCTGGACGAGTCAAAGAAGCGCGGCATCTCTATCCACGGTGTCCGCTTAGCCTTCTCCGGCGCCATGACACTCCCCGCCGAACTGGTGGAAGAGTGGGAAGCCGCCACCGGAGGCGTCATCTCCGAAGGCTATGGCCTCACGGAGACCTCCCCGGTCATTGCCGGTAACCCGATGAGCCGCACGCTCCGCCAACCCGGCTCCGTCGGCGTTCCTTTCCCCGAAACCGAGATCCGCATTGTCAGCATCGAGGACGGGGTAACCGAGCTTGGCTTCAACAAACCCGGCGAGCTGGTGGTGCGGGGACCGCAGGTGTTCTCCGGCTACTACAACATGCCCGAAGCCACCGCCGAAGCAATGCGCGGAGGCTGGTTCCACACTGGCGACGTTGCCGTCATGAATGAGAACGGCTACATCACCATCGTCGATCGCCTCAAGGAAATGATCATCACTGGCGGCTTCAACGTCTACCCCACCGAGGTGGAAGAAACCCTCGCAGAGCACCCCTCCATAGCGGAGTGTGCCGTAGTGGGCGTGCGCAATCGACGCGGTGGCGAGATGGTGGCCGCCGCAGTGGTGCTGGAACATGGTGCCCGCCTCAACGAAGAGGCACTGCGCGACCATTGCCGCGACTCCCTCACCCGCTACAAAGTGCCGAAACGCATCGTCGCGATAGAAGAAATCCCGAAGAACGTCATGGGCAAGGTGCTCCGGAAGGAAGCTTCCAAGCTGGTACAGGCCTTCATTGATGAACACCCCATCCCCATCGTTCCGACTAAGGAACTCCACGAAACGGAAAATCTAAAGTAGGACACAGTAGGACAATGTCTGACGCTCCCCGCAAGATCGCGGTGGTCACTGGTGCTTCCTCCGGCATCGGTGCCGCCACTGCGCGTCGTCTCGCCGCTGATGGCTACCAGGTAGTACTAGCGGCCCGCCGCCTCGACCGCCTCCAGGACCTTGCCGCAGAGATTGACGGAGTGGCCGTACAGTGCGACATCACCGACCAGGCTGACGTCGACGCCCTGGCTGCCCAATTCCCCACCATCCACATGCTGGTGAACAATGCGGGTGGCGCCCACGGCAAAACCACTGTGATGGAGTCCGATGAAGGCCAATGGCGCACCATGTGGGAAACCAACGTGCTGGGCACCATGCGAGTATGCCGGGCACTGGTACCGGCCCTCATCGCCTCCGGTGACGGTCTCATCGTCACCATCACCTCGGTGGCCGCCTTTGAAACCTACGAAGGTGGCTCCGGCTACACCTCCGCCAAACATGCCGAGTCCGCTCTGGCGATGACGCTCCGCAAGGAACTGCTAGGTGAGCCGGTGCGGCTCACAGAAATTCAGCCTGGCCTGGTGGAAACCGAGTTCTCGCTGGTGCGTTTCGGCGGCGATAAAGCGGCCGCTGATGCTGTCTACCAGGGGATGACGCCGCTGCAAGCAGACGACATTGCCCGCACCATTTCCTTCGTGGCGGCGCAGCCCGCTCACGTTAACCTAGACACCATCCTCATCCGCGCGCGAGACCAATACGACAACGACCACGTGCTGCGTCGCTAATCGAGGGGTGGAATGCTGCAGCCCACCAAAATAGGCTCCGGCACCAACTCCACCCCAAAGCGCTCCCACACCCCATCGCGAACCCTTCGCGCCACCTCAAGTAGTTCCGCCGTCGTCGCCGAACCACGGTTGGTTAAAGCCAGGGTGTGACGGGTACTCAAGGACGCGGGATACTCTCCACCGGGGAACCCCTTCGAGAACCCTGCCTGGTCGATGAGCCAGGCAGCGGACAGCTTCACGCCACCCTGCCCGGGGAACTTCGGCATCACATCAGTATCAATACCAGCAGCCGAAATCTGTTCCAGCACATCGGTAAACATGCTCTCGCAAATGACAGGGTTGGTGAAAAACGAGCCTGTGGAGAACGTGTCCGGATCGGGCACAAGCTGCCCAGCAGGCGACTCCACCCACACCCCAGATGCGGACGGCTCCCCAAAACCGGTCGCCCGCACCCCAGAGCCGCACACGACCATGCCCTTCCCTCGCCGCAGCTCCAGCACCGTCTCTCGCGCCTGTTCCACCGGCACACGATCCAACGTCTGACAGCCCAACTGGCGCACCAACTCCCGGTAGCGAATCGGCGCCGACAGTCCATCTCGCCGCAGCCGCAACTCCACCGCCGTCACCACCGCACGATGCGTGAACTTCAAATTCGAATACCGGTACGCCAACCCCAGCTGGTCCGCCGTCTCCCAGGTAATCTCCCCCGTCACCCGATCCACCAGCTCTACTCGCTGCAGCACCGACTCCATCTCCACCCCATAGGCCCCCACATTCTGCACCGGCGTCGCCCCCACCTGGCCCGGAATACCCGACAGGCACTCCACTCCACCCCACCCCCGGGCCACCGTCTCGGCCACACACTCATCCCAGTTGAGCCCCGCCGGCACCTGCACCGTCACCGAGCTCTCCGACTCGCGCACCACCCGCAGATGGTCCCCCTCCCCCGCTGTTTGACGTAGCATCACCAACTCATGGCACTGCACCCCGGTGGACTCGTCACCCACCACAAGATTCGATCCCCCGCCCACCACAAATAATGGCACATCCCAACGCAGCGCAGCACGCACCACCGCACTCACCTGTGCGGCATTAGAGCACGTCACCATCCCCCGCGCCGGCGCACCCAACTGAGACGTGGTGTAGTCCGCAAACCGGGCCTGCGGCGACACCTCCGCCCCCGCCACCCGTGCCGCCTCCCACAGCCCAGCGAGTGCGGCGGCAGAAACAGCAGTAGACGTAGAGGAAGCAGAAGAACCAGCAGAAGCAGAGGCAGCAGCCCCACAAGACGCCAACTCGCTGGCGTGACCCGACAACGTGGTGTGATCGCTGTTCATGCCCCCAGGATACCCGCTCACAAGGCGAATCCCGGTAGGCTCTCTAGTATGCGAGCAGCCGACGCGCGGGTTGCCGGAATTCCCACCTCAATTCCCCGCACCCCACCCCGCCACGCCTTGGACACCATCACCCGAGGCACTACCGGCGTCAACCGGCTCCGCAAATGCGACCGCTGGATGAGCCACCACCCCGCCATTCGCGCCGCTCTTCACAGCGCCCCCCAACCACTCGCCATCGACCTCGGCTACGGTGCCGCCCCCTGGACTACCGTAGAAATGGCCACCCGCCTTCGCGCCCACGTCGCCCCCCAGTTAGAGGTCGTTGGCCTCGAAATAGACCCCGCCCGCATCTTCCCTGCCCAACACGGAGTCCGCTTCGAAGAAGGCGGCTTCGAACTCTCCCACTACCGCCCACAACTCGTCCGCGCCTTCAATGTGCTCCGCCAATACACCGAAGAAGAAGTAGGAAACGCCTGGCGCATCATGCAATCCCGCCTCGCCCCCGGCGGCGTCATTGTCGAAGGCACGTGCAATGAAGTGGGGCAACGCGCCGCCTGGGTACTCCTCGACCAGGCGCGCCCCCTCAGCCTCACCCTCGCCTGGTCCCCCCACGCCGTCACCACCCCCTCAGATGTGGCCGAACGGCTCCCCAAAGCCCTCATTCACCGCAACGTACCCGGCGAGAAAATCTACGACCTCCTCCACGCTGCCGACAACGCCTGGGCAGCCACCGCCGGCTACGCTACCTTCGGCCCCCTCGACCGCTGGCGCCGCGCCAAGGAAATGCTCCGCACAGAAGGCTGGCCCGTCGACCGCCAACGCCGCAAACTCCAAGATTGCCTCCTCACCGTCCCCTGGGAAGCAGTTTCCCCCGCCTAGCTGCCGACCGCACCAAGCCGCCAACCCCACAAAGCTGTCCCATCCGCGTAGTGGCGCAGATGCCTGTGCACCTGGAACAATGAACGCATGACCGCACCTGGAACCCCCCAAGGACAGCTACCCAGCCGCCGACGGGCCGCCATCCCCCTCATCATCATTTTCCTCTTCACCATCCTGCTGATCTGCCTGGGCATCGAACTCTACACACGCCACAGCATCGGCAACCAGGTTGCGGACTCTATCTCCGCCGAAGTCAACAAAAACTGCACGGACAACCCCCGCGACGAACAAAGCTGCGCCACCGTAGGCGTCCCCGTCCGCACCTCCTTCGGCTCCACCCCCATCCTCTTCGGACTCTCCTCCAAGACCCTCCCACAGATCAACGTGCGCATAGGACCCCTGCCCCCCGCCGACCTGCGCGTAGGCACCGTAGTACAATTCGACGCCAAGGATATTGACTACTCCGACTCCACCAACCTGCATTTCGGCAGCGCCCATGCCACCCTCGCCATCCCCCCACAGGCACTCCACAACATCATCAATGACGAGATGAAACGTCAGGGAGGGGCACTCGCCGGGGCACTCACAGTCACCAACGTCACCTACCACCCCGACTCCAGCACCATCGGTCTCCAACTTAACAACGGCCTGGCGGACCTCACCATCGCCCCCAAGGTACGCGACGGCCAATTCGTGTTCGAGCTGACAGACGCCTCCGTGGTCGGCTTCCGCCACCAGGCACTGGTCCAAGGCCTGCGCAGTATCATCCTGGAACTCTCCGGCAAATACCTTGACCTGCTTCCTCCCGGATTCACGGCAGAATCGGTGACGGTGCACGAGAAGTCCATTGACGTGGAACTGAACGGCACCAACTTCACGTCCCAGGATCTAGCGCAGGCAGGCCAAACCCAGCGTTCCCGTCGCTAACGCAACAAGGGAGTTTGCAGCCGCTAGTCGGGCATACCAGCGAGCAGCGCCGCAGCCTCCTCCGGGGAACACCCCAACTGGGTCGCCCCCGCCGCCATCAGCTCCAACGCCTGCGCCGCCGTCGACACCCCGCCCATCGCCTTAATTCCCAACTGGCCTCCCACACTCTCCGCCATCGCACGCACCGCCTCCACGGAAGCACCATCCCCCGCCGGGTGCAGGCCAGTACCCGTCACCACCATATCCGCACCCACTGCCAGCGCAATCTGGCAGCAGCGGGAAATCCTGTCCAGCCCGTCCGACAACGTCAACAGATAGGCAGTCTCCACCACAATTTGCAGGATGACGGGGGCCGGCGCCGCCTCCCGCACCGTCACCAAGTCCGCCATCAGCGCATTCCATTCCCCCGCCACAATGGCCCCCAAATCTGCCATCACGCACACTTCAGTAGCCCCCTGGTCTACCGCCAAACGTGCCGAAAAAGCCTTCGATAGGCTGTAGTCCGCCCCCAGCGGGTAGCTCACCAGGGTACCCACCGGCAGCTGCGCCTGCGGCTGCGGCAATCTCCCCGACGGCACATAGCAGGCATTGAATCCCCACTCTCCCGCCTGCTCCACCAGCTCCGTCACCTGTGCGGACGTCAGCTCCGGAGCCGTCACCATCAGATCAATAAACGCCGCCAGCTCGTGGCGATTGGCAGGCAGGTCCGCGTTGGCATTGGCAAATGTCATAGACCCAGGCTACCCGCTAAAATGTGGCACATGATTGTGAACGACCAGAAGCCTGCCGTCTCCGGCAACGAACACCGCTACGTTCTCACCCTGGACTGCCCCGACCGCGTCGGCATTGTCGCCGAAATCTCCCAATTCCTGGCAGATATGGGTGGATGGATTCTGGAAGCCGCCTACTACGCCGACCCCATCTCCAGCTGGTTCCACACCCGCCAAGCCGTCCTCGCCAGCTCCGTCGACATGAGCTTCGAGGAACTCCAAGAACGCTGGAACAACATGGCCACCCACCTGGGCCCCGACGCCCACGCACAGGTCACCGACACCGCTCGCCTGAAGCGCGGTGTCATCCTCGTCTCCAAGCAAGGCCACTGTCTGCACGACCTGATGGGCCGCATTCACCACGGCGACTACCCCATGGATGTCGCCTGCATCGTCTCCAACCATCCCGACATGCAGCCCGTTGCCGACTACTACGGCATCCCCTACCACTACGTTCCCTTCGGCCCCGGTGAACAAGGCAAGCGAGAAGCCTTCGACACGATCGCAGAGATCGTCGACGCAGAAGAACCGGACGTTATTGTGCTCGCCCGCTTCATGCAGATTCTTCCCCCCGACCTGTGCGAGCGATGGGAGGGCCGCTGCATCAACATCCACCACAGCTTCCTGCCGTCCTTCATGGGCGCCCGGCCATACGCCCAGGCCTACAAACGTGGTGTGAAACTCGTGGGTGCCACCTGTCACTTCGTCACGAGCGACCTCGACAATGGACCCATCATCGAGCAGGATGTGCAGCGTGTCAGCCACGCCGACACAGAAAAGGACATGGTACGGAAAGGCCGCGATATTGAGCAGCTCGTGCTTGCCCGTGGCCTGCGCTGGTTCCTGGAAGACCGGGTACAGGTCCACAACCACCGCACCGTTATCTTCGAGTCCTAGCGGGCCCAGTTCCCGCCGTAGCCGTCCTGGGAAAAGCCCAACAAATCATCCATCTCGGTACGCTTCGACCCCCAGTACACGCCAACGATCACCCAGCCGATAATCACCAGCGACACCATGCTGGAGCCCAACGAAAAGACGTTCCAGAACATCGCCACCGCGGACACCACCAGCATGGCCACCCACCCGGTCTTGGACACCCGGCCCGTCAACTCGAACGCATCTGACCGCATGCGGGCCGCATGCACCACCGAGCGAATAGCGTAAATGCCTCCAATGAGCGCAAACACCGCCACCGCCAACATCTCCACGGGCACAGACAAGATGTAGTGGGCAAACATCGGCATGGTTTACACTCCCAAAACGAAGAAGGCGATGGTGTAAATGAGCAGGCCGGCCAAAGAACCCACAACCGTACCGTTCATACGGATGAACTGGAGGTCTTTACCAACCAGCACCTCGATTTTATCGGAGGCCTCGGCCGCATCCCAGCGCTCCACCGTGTCAGAAATAATGCCGGTGATCTCCGGAGCGTAGTTCGACGCCAGATGCTTTGCGGCCGCCACCACACGCTCAGAAATGACCTCCTGTACCTTCTCACTGGTCGCCATGGAATGGCCCATCGCCATAACCGCCTGGTGGGCCTTGCGACGCAACAGACTATTGGGGTCAGCACTAGTGTGGAGCAGAAACTCCTTGGCGTTCTCCCACGTCTTCTCCGTCATCGACGAGGTAGCTTCCTTGGCCAGAATGTTCTGCTTGATCTCCTCCACCTTCTCAATGGTCTTGGGATCATTCTGCAGATCGTTCGCCATCTCGTGCAGCCACCGCTTCGCGGCGAGACGCGCCTCATGGTTCGGCTGCCGCGAGACCTTGGACGTCCAATCCACCAGTTCGCGGTGAATACGAGCACCCACCAGATCCTGCAGGATCTGCGGCGCCCAGGCGGGGCTATCGCTGTTGACAATGCGGTCCACTGTCGGCCCTGCCTTCACCGCCCACTGGAAAGCCTTCTCGGAGAGGAACTGAATAGCTGGCTCTTCCTTCTCGGAATCCAGCAGCTTCTGCAAGTACTCGCCCAGTTCTGGCGCCAGCACCCGGTCACCAATCTGGTGGTCGATGGTGCGGTCAATGAGCTCCAGCACTTCCTTGTCGTCAACAACATCCATAATGCCTTTGACGGCGGTGCCGAGTTCACCAGAGACCTTGGCCGCATTCTCCGGCTCCTGCAGCCACTGTCCCAGGCGTTTCGGTAGCTGGGCGGATTCAATCTTCTCTCCCACCAACTCGGGGTTGAGGAAGTTGTCCGCCACGAAGGTGGCCATGCTGGTCCCCAGCTTGTCCTTCTGCTCACGGATGATGGCGGTGTGGGGGATGGGGAGTTTCAGCGGGTGACGGAAGAGGGCGGTCACCGCGAACCAGTCGGCCAGGCCGCCGACCATGCCGGCTTCGGCGGCTGCCCGTAAGAAGCCCAACCACACCCAGTCGTAATAGCGCTGCAGAATGTGACAGATGATGAAGATAATGGCCGCCACGATCAGCATAGAGGTGGCGATGATGCGCATCTTCCGCAGTTCGGCACGCTTAATGCGCGCCTGTTCGGGCTCAATATCGGGGAGCGGGAGGGGCGCTTTCTTTACGGGGCTGGTATTCGCTGGAGCAGTCACTCTTCGATTCTGCCCCAAAAACCGTATTTTGGCAGCTTGCTAACAGGTTGTGGCAGCTCGCTGAGAGGTAACGCACCTCTAGCGCACCTCATATGTTGCTCCAGCGGAACCAGTGTTAACTGTGGGAACGGGCGATCTTCTCTACTTGACCCGTAAAAATGGCGTTCAGGCTGGCTGTCTGTTGGCGGGTGGGGGTGGCGTTACGGGACCGCAGGATGGCAATCACCCCTACTCCTCGCACATCCGCGTACAAGTAGGTGGAAGACACTGGAGCACCCTGCTGCATCGCCAGGCGTTCTTGGTAGCCACGCACCCCCAGCGCCTTTCCTGTCACCGGCGTGTGATGGTTGGCATCATCGGTGCCTGCAACAGCGGTGACAGCGCGGTCTGATACTTCATAGGGGGTGACGGTGACGCGCAGCGTGACGCCACTGCCTTTGCGGGTGAAACGCTGACAGTCTTTTAGGTACCCGTCAATGCGTGGGAGGGAGCCAGCGGGGCGCACCACCATGAGGGCGATGACGACATTGCTGGCCGGATACTCCAGGTATTCGCCAGCGCGGCTTTCTGCGGGAACGTCAGCCACCCAGGCTTTCGAGGGTTCCAGACACTCGGTGAGTGATGGCTGCTGAGTGCCTTCAGTGGCCCGGGCGAGTTCCTCTCCCACTATGGGCGAGGCGGAGAAACCTTGCGGTAGTTCCTTTTCCGTCACCAGAAAGTCTTTGACGGAAATAGACTGAAAGCGCGACTCCGCCCCGCCGCAGGCGGTGAGGAGGGAACCCGAAAGGAGGAGCGAGAGCAGCAGTGCCCCGGCAGATGTCCAGCGACATCCACCGGGGCGTTGCGCGTACAAAGACCGCATGGGAGTGGAGTTGCTGCTGTTAAGCCTGCTGCTCCGGCTGCTCACCCTGCTCGGCGGCCTGGCGGGCGGCTTCCGCAGCCTTCATCGCCTGCTCCCACTGTTCCGCTTCCGGAGTACCCGGGCGGGGCGGTACCGGAGCGTAGGACACCACCAGGTCCCAGGGGTTGATATCCCAGGAGGCGGCTGCCACGGTGGCGATAGAGCCTTGGTCGGCCAGTTCAGTGTTAGCGGCGGCGGCCACAATAGTGGGGCCGGCGGCGGGCTTGTCGACCTTATCCCAGAACTGGGCTCCTTCCGGATGCGGGAAGGTTTCGATAATGGCCTGGTCGTCCTCACCTTCCGGAGCGGGGAACACACCGAACAGTGCGTAGTGGTTGGGGTGTTCCTGGCCTTCCGGTAGCTGATCGAGGTCGCTGGCCTTTTCCACAATGGCGTATTCGCCGCGCTCCGGGTTGTCGGTGGCGATGCGGCGGAGGAAGGCTTCGACCTCCAGCCAGGGGTTGGTGTCCGTTTCGGCCGGCTCAGACAGGTGGAAGGTGTGGGTGCGGACGTAGATGTCTTCGCCGTCGGGGCCCTTGTCGCCCTGCATGGGTTCGGTGACGTTGGGGTTGTCTGCCCAGGGGGCCTTGCTGGGATCGTCAACGATCTCCTGGGAGACCCGCTCCGCCACCAGGAGGGTGCCGTCACCAAGGGTGAGGAGGGCAACTTCCCGCATGCCAGAGGTGGGGGTGATGGTACGGGGGATGGCGTTGCGACCCATGATATCGATGAGGCGTTCCGGCTCGTCGACGGTCCACAAGCTAGCACCCATGGGGGTGTAGACGCTCACCATGTGGGCGGCTACCATGCCGAGGATGGCGGGGACGGGCTCATTGGGGTCAAAGGGGAGTTCCGGCATTTCGCCGCGCTCCATCTGTTCCCGCATTGTGGTTACGGCCTGGGAGAGTTGGTCGTAGGTTTCCTGGTCGATTTCTCCACTCTCGAAGGCAGCCTGGATCTCGGCGTAGTTTTGTTCGAGGACGGCCAGTGCATTCTTGATCTCGTCTTGTTCCTGAGCTTCTGACATGCCTTCGGCGCCGCCCTGCCAGTTGGTGGGGATATCGGTGGGGTTGGTCATGAAAACCTTCTTTAATGAGGCGGTAGTACTTCTCCAGCCTACCGATCTTGCAGGACGGTGGCCGGCTGTCTGGGAAACCTACGACAAATAGCGGTTGAGGATAAAGAAAACTGGGGCGCACCCCGGAGGGTACGCCCCAGCCACCGAACTGTCGCGGGGCCGGCCGCCACAGTTATAGGGAGGTGGTTTTATTCTTTAGTCGTCCTTGCCACGGAACATGCGACGCAGACGCTCCTTATTGACGGCGGCTACCGCGGTGATCGGGATGTTAGCCGGGCACACCTCAGCGCATTCGCCGTAGTAGGAACAGGAACCGAAGTCCTGTTCGAGGACGTCCACCATGTTCTTGGCGCGGCGGCCGCGCTCCATGGCAGCTAAGGGCTGGAGTCCCAGGTGCATGAGCTTGGCGCCGGTGAACAGGTGGGCAGCACCGTTGGGGCAGGCCGCGACGCAGGCACCACAGCCGATGCAGGCTGCGTAGTCGAGGGAACGCTCGGCCTGCTCGTGAGTGCTGTTGACGGAGTCAGCATCGGGAGCCGTACCGGCATCTATGGAGACCCAGCCGCCCGCTTCGAGCACACGGTCGAGCTTGCCACGGTCAATGATGAGGTCCTTGACCACCGGGTACACCGCGGAGCGCATGGGCTCCAGGGTGATGGTGTCGCCGTCCTTGAAGGAGGACAGGTGCTGGTGGCAGGACGGGGTGTTCTTCTTCGGGCCGTGCGGACGGCCGTTGACGTTCATGCCACAGCAACCGCAGATGCCCTCACGGCAGTCGGACTCGAAAGCGATGGGCTCTTCGCCGGCTTCGATAAGGCGATCGTTGAGGCGGTCGAGCAGCTCGAGGAGAGTCATTGCCTCGTAGGCGTCGTCAACGTCGTATTCACTGAACGCGCCCGGGGCGTCGGGGCCAGCCTGACGCCATACCTTCAGATGCAACTTCATTCTTTGTAGTTCCTTGTCATCAGCGGGACCTTGTCGAAGGTCAGGGGTTCGGCGTGGCGGATGAAGGAGCGTGCGCCGCCCTTCTCACTACCGGCGGACTCCCAAGCGGAAACGAAGCACCAGGCAGAGTCGTCACGCTCAGCTTCGCCTTCTTCGGTCTGGTGGTCATCGCGGACGTGGGCACCGCAGGACTCGTCACGGTCTGCGGCATCCACAGCCATCAGCTCGGCGAGCTCCAGGTAGTCGGCAACGCGCCCAGCACGCTCCAGCACCTGGTTAAGGTCGCCTTCCTGACCGGTGATGTTGAGGTCGGACCAGAATTCCGCGCGGAGGGCACGGATTTCCTCGATGGCCTGCATGAGGTCGGGCACGGTGCGGAACACACCGACGCCCTTGTACATGATTTTGGCAAGCTTGCGGTGGAAGTACTCGGGACCGTGGTTGCCGTTGATCGACATGAGGGCGTCGATACGGGCCTGGGTCCGGGTGAGGGCCTCCTGCACGGCCGGGTCGCTTTGCTCCAGGGTGGGAGTGTTGAGCAGCTTCGCCAGGTAGTTCGGCACGGTGTAGGGGAGGGTGAACCAACCGTCCACGCAGGCGGACAGCAGGGAGTTAGCACCCAGGCGGTTGGCGCCGTGGTAGCCCCAACCACATTCGCCACCGACGAAGAGACCCGGAATGGAGGTCATCATGTTGTAGTCGCTCCACAGGCCACCCATGGTGAAGTGGACGGTGGGGGCGATACGCATGGGAACCTCGTAGGGGTCCTCGTTGGTCGCATCGGTGTACATGTGGAAGAGGTTGCCGTAACGCTCGGCGATGGTGTCCTTGCCGAGGCGCTGGATGGCGTCGCGGAAGTCCAGATACACGGCGTTGTGAAGCGGACCGACACCGCGGCCGGCGTTGATTTCCCGGGACAGGGCGCGGGAGGCCACGTCGCGGGGTACCAGGTTGCCGAAGGCGGGGTACTTGCGCTCCAGGAAGTAGTCGCGCTCGTTCTCGGGGATCTCGTTGGCGGGGCGGTCGTCGCCTTCCTTCATGGGCACCCAGATGCGGCCGTCATTGCGGAGGGACTCCGACATGAGGATGGTCTTGGACTGCCAGTAGGAGTTCTTCGGCAGGCCTGTTGGGTGGAACTGTACGAAGGACGGGGAGGCGAAGTAGGCGCCGCGCTGGTGGGCACGCCAGGACGCAGAAGCGTTGGAGTTCTTGGCCAGCGTGGAGTCGAAGTAGACGTTGCCGTAGCCGCCGGTGGCAAGGATGACTGCGTGGGCGGTGTGGGCGGTGATCTCACCGGTCACCAGGTTGCGGACGACTACACCCTGACAGCGGTCATCCTTGACGATGAAGTCGAGGACCTCGGAGCGGGTGTGCAGCTTAACGGTGCCACGGTTGATCTGACGCTGCAGTGCCTGGGCACCGGCCAGCTGGAGCTGCTGTCCTGTTTGACCACGGGTGTAGTAGGTGCGGGATACCTGCACGCCGCCGAAGGATCGGGTGGCGAGGGTACCGCCGTATTCGCGGGCGAAGGGGGCGCCGATGGCATCCATATGGTCAATGACGCGGACACCTTCTTGGCCAAGGCGGTAGGCGTCGGCTTCGCGGCAGCGGTAGTCGCCGCCCTTCACCGTGTCCTTGACGAAGCGGTAGAGGGAGTCATTGTCGACCTTGCGGCCGCGGGGGGAATTGACGCCGCCCTGGGCAGCGATGGAGTGGGCACGACGGGGGGCGTCGTGGTAGGTGAAGGCTTGTACGTCGTAGCCGAGTTCGCCGAGGGCGGCGGCAGCACCGGAGCCGGCCAGACCGGTACCCACAACGATGATGGTGAACTTGCGACGGTTGAGGGGGCTGACGAGGTTGAAGTGTGCCATCGCTTCATCCCAGGCCACCGGGGTGGGGCCTGCCGGCACATGGCCGTCAAGCACATCACCAATGGTGACGCCAGGGACGATGGAGGCGGGTGCCACAAAGTCCTGTGCAGCCGAGGCAGAATCGGTAGTAGTCACTGCCTGCGTCTCCTTATCTTCTTTAGCTTGGAAAGCTTCGGGGATCCGCACGGGGCGGTACCGGAAACTTATGGGTGTACTAGCCGATGATGCTCAGTGCGGCCATGGCGGCGTGTGCAGTTCCGTCGTACGCCTGGTTGGGGACGGCGAGATCGACGGGCGGGATGACGCCGGTGGCGACGCAAATCACGATGGCGAGGTTGCCGAGGACGATAACGCCAGAGAGGATGCCACCGATGGCAGCCATGGCAGCGCGCAGGCGCTTGCCGGTGGCGCCAAAGTCATTGGCGGTGGTGGCAATGCCGTGCTCAATGTGGAAGAGCAGCAGCAGCATGGTGATGGCGTAGAACGCAGCGACGGCGGGACGGTCGAACGAGGCGATCATGTTGTTATACGCGTCGCCATGCTGGAACTTGGCTCCGGTGTCACCAGTAGTGAGGTCGAGGATGTGGAAGACAATGAAGCATGCCAGGATCAGACCGGAGATGATCATGAACTTGGCGGAGACACCACGGAAGGTGCTGACCTTGCGTGCACTGTTGCCGTGGGCTTGCTTGCCGCGGACGGCTAGCAGAATGCCGGAGGCGAAGTGCAGGATGATGCAGACGAGCAGCACGATACGGAAGACCCACAGCACGCCTTCGTAGCCGAAGAGGCCGGCGAGCAGGGTCCGCAGCCAGTGTGCGTAGTCGTTCATTGCCTGGGCCTGCTGACCGATCTGGTCCGGCGAGTAGCCTTTGGCAAGGTCATGCTGTGTGATCGTGTACGTGCCCCTGAACATCTTCAGGTTGCCGATCATGTGGACAAGCAAGAAGAGTGAGAAGATCCAGCCCGTGATGGCCATGATGAACTTCGCAACCCAGCTGGGGTAGAAGGGCTTCTTGCGGAGGTGAGCGCGATTGGTAGTGCCGGTCTTCGCCGTGGTGCGCTCTGCGACGGCGGTACTATTTCCGGCCATGGAACCTCCCTATTGTTCGGGTTTACCTGACTTCACTCTATCGTCTTTCGGAGTGCTTCTTGGACTTGTCATTTTCGACCTTTTAGCAGGTTAGGGCACCCTTATTTGTGTTTCGAGAGACCCATCTCACACCCTTTTTCCAACCCTCTTACGGCCTCATTTAAATCGCAGTTTTCTTTCCTAAAATATTGTGGGCGATTACTGAGAACACACACGTCACATCAAAAGCCCTACGACCTGTTTGTTTGTGAAATAACGACACTTTTCCGCCGTATACCGGACCTAAAATGGCAACTCGGCACTAGCTTTTAACACGCCGAGGCTGCACCAATCTCACTAAATTCCGAGGTAAGCCAGCTCACATCAAAGCTACTGCCGAGTTCTTTTGAAATTATGGCGAAAATCACTCTCAATTTTCCAAGTGGGTGAAATATCACCTGCGGTATGGCTACTGCGGCCGTTTCACCACCAGCTTCTCACCCGCCTGGACCGTCACCGGCTGACCCCACACTTCGAAGCCCAGAGCCACCGGCGAATCACACTCTAGCTCCACCTCATCCGCACGTACCTCCACCTGCAGACGAAATCCCCACAGCTGCACGCGATACCGCATACTTCCCCACCCCTCCGGCAACACCGGATTGATCGTCCACCGGCCGTCATAGTCACGCAGACCACCAAAGCCAAAGACCAAGGCCGACCACACACCACCACACGAGGCAATGTGGAGACCATCCGACGAATTACCGTGCAGATTACACAGATCCACATAAACGGCATGGCGGAACAACGCCTGAGCATGCGAGTCATAACCTAACTCGGCAGCCAAAATGCACTGCACCACCGCCGACAACGACGAGTCACCCGTTGTCAACGGATCGTAATAGTCAAAATCCGCCCGCTTCAGCTTCTCACTGAACTCAGACCCACGCAGGAAGAGCGCCAACACCACATCTGCCTGCTTAATAACCTGATAACGGTAAATCGTCAGAGGATGATAGTGCAGCAGAAGCGGCCGTTTCGGCTGCCCCCAATCCTTATTCCAAATCTCCCGCTCCAAGAAGTGCGCATCCTGCGGATGAATGCCACGCTCCTCATCGAAGGGGATACACATCGCGTCGGCAGCCTTGCGCCACTCAGCCGGTTCCTCCGGCCGCAGATTCAGGCGATGCACCATCTCCTCGAAATAGCTCTCCTCCACATCCTGCAGGCGCTCCACCCACTCGGCGGCCACCCGCATGTTGTAGCGGGCCATCACATTCGTGAAGAGATTGTCATTTACCACCGTGGTGTACTCATCGGGACCCGTCACCCCATGAATATGGAACTGACCGTCCGCCCCAAAAAAGCCCAAGTCCTCCCACAGGCGCGCAGTCTCGACCAGAATGTCGATAGCCTCCCGGAACAGGAAGTCCGCATCTCCACTGGCACGCGCGTACTGCACTGTGGCATACGTGATATCAGCATCAATGTGGTACTGGGCCGTACCCGCCGCATAGTAGGCACTGGCCTCTTCCCCATTGATCGTGCGCCACGGGTACAAGACACCACGCTGATCCAGCTCGGATGCCCGGTCTCGCGCCTTCGGCAGCATCTGATAGCGGAAGCGCAACGCATTCCGCGCCACTTGCGGCATCGTGTAGGTAAGGAAGGGCATCACATAGATTTCGGTGTCCCAGAAGTAATGCCCCGAATAACCGGAACCCGTCACACCCTTCGCAGAGATACCCAAGTCCTCCGCCCGCGCCGACGACTGAATGAGCTGGAACATATTCCAGCGCACCGCCTGCTGCAACTCCGGCTGGTCCGGAATCTCCACATCGGCCCGCTCCCAAAAATCCGCCAGCCACGTCTGCTGCGCCTCTAGATAGTGCACAGCCCCATGCTTGCGTGCCCGGCGCAACGTCCGATCCACCCTATCCATCAGTTCATTGACGGAGGCCCGGCGAGAGTCATGGTAGGAGAAGTACTTAATGAGGACGATCTCCTGCCCGGGGCGGGCATCCACGTGATACTGCACCTTCGCCATATCCGAATGTGCCACCGAGGAGATATAGAAATCGTTGGCGGTGGAAAAATCGTGGTCCGCGCCCACCGCCAAGGTCATCCCCGAGTTCGCCACCCGGTACCCCAGCTTGATCCTCTCCCCCTCATCCACCTGCAGCAGCGGCACCAGTACACGGGACTGGAAATGATCCGCCCGGCGCGGGTCGGACCCCCTGTTCACCGACCCTTGGGGGGCGCCTTCCGTCGCCACAAAACGATCCGGGTCGGAGGCCGAACCGAACTCATCCTGTCCATCCTGGCGGTTAAGGATCTGCGAGGAGAGCACCACCGGGGCGGAATCCTCCGGCAGCACAATACGTACCTCTTCAATACCCAGGTGACGGTCGGTGAGGGAGACCATGCGGGTGAAATCGATGAGGACGCGTTTGCCTGCCGGGGTCCGCCACTCCAGAGAGCGACGCAGCAGGCCGTCGCGGAAGTCGAGCGAACGCTCATAGTAGAAGAGGTCCGCCACAGACACGCGCAGCGGTTCGTCATCCACATAAATACGGATGGTCTTAGCATCCGGCGCGTTGATGATGGATTGTCCCACCCGCGCCAGGCCATAGGCGTCCTCAGCGTGCTGAATATCCCAGGTTTCGTGGAGTCCGTTCACATAGGTGCCGTTGAGGGCCGAATCGCGGCCTTCCTCCGGGTTACCGCGCACGCCCAGGTAGCCGTTACCCACAGTAAAGAGCGACTCTGCCACACCCAGATCCGATGTGGGGGGCGCTGTCTCTACCCACCTCCAGGGGTCGACGGGGTGAATGGCTCGATCAATTGCCGGTTCTGCAAAGTAGCTGCGCAGGTTGAAGCGGTCGCGGTGGGGGCCGCTGGCCGTCACCTGCTCGTCGTAGAGTTCATGCCCTTCTGCCACCGCAGTGGCATCTGAGGTGGTGTCTGTGATGGAGTTCTTCTCGGTCATGCCAGGGTCTCTCCTAAATCATCGACAACAAGGTGTGCACCAGCGGCCTGCAGATCCGCTGCGCCACTGCCACGGTTGACACCGACCACCAGGCCAAAGTCGCCGGCCCGGCCGGCGGCCACACCCGCGGTGGCGTCCTCGAAGACCGCACACTGGCGGGCGGGCAAGCCCAACAGTTCGGCCGCATACAGGTAGGTGTCGGGGGCGGGTTTGCCGGTGAGGTGTTTCTCGTCGGCGGTGTTACCGTCCACGATCACCTCAAAACGGTCGAGGAGGTTCGCCGCCTGCAGCACCGGACGGGTGTTGCGGGAGGAAGACACCACTGCGTAGGGGATGCCCAGGAGACGAGCTACCTCAATGAGGGCGATAGTGCCAGGGTAGGCACGGATACCGTCCCGCTGCAGTGTCTCCATGAACTCGTTGTTCTTCTGCAGCCCCAGCCGTTCGACTGTCTCCAGGTCCTCGGCTTCGGGGAGGTGGCGGGAGCGGAGTACGTCACGCACACCGTCTAGGCGGTGACGCCCGTCCACGTAGGTGTAGTAGTCCTCCATTGTGTAGGGGGCGAGCTCTTCTCCAAGCTCTGCGGCCCGCTGCTCAATGTAGGGCGCGAAGAGGTTAAACCACGCCCGTTTGTGGATATCTAGCGTGGGGGTGATGACGCCGTCCAGATCCAGGAGTAACCCCCGGCAGTCCTGCCAGCGGAGCGTTTCGCGTGGATCTTTCTGGCCGCCTGCTGCTGCTTCGGGAGAGGAAACGGAGTTGTCAGAAGAGGGCATGTGGGCTTGATTATCGAGATTCCACGTCATGCCTCTAGCATACTGAGGGAAACATCCCCTTTGCCGGTTATCTACCTTTTGGGGCACTACACGGTAGGTTAGAAGATATGACGGAGACCGAGCAGAACCCGACGCCTCCATTCGTCCAAAAGGACATGCAGCGGGCCATCCCCCGCCGCTGGTTGGCCGCCCTCATCATCACTGCAGTGGTGCTTGGGCTCTCTGTCTACCCCGGAAAATGGCTGAGTATGCAGCCCGTTTTCGCCCAGATCTTCGCGCCCCGCGGATTTTGGATTCTCATCTCCCTCCTCACCCTGCTGGCCAGTGTGGTGGTCTTCGGGGTCCGCTGGCATCACGACCTGCCGCGCCGCGTCTCCGCCCTCTTCATGGCGATTACGCTTGTGGCGACCTTCGCCCATGTGAGCGTCGGCTGGGGCAATGGTTTGCGCGCCGACCCCCTGCACACGGTGGCGACCCCCAACAAGGGCTACTTTGGCACCGACATCACGGTGATGTCCCTCAACAGCTACAACAATGGCGCCCGACCTGTCACCATCGCAAAACTCGCCAATGCCGTAGGCGCGGACATTGTGATGCTCAACGAAACCACGGAGGGCACCGCCAAACTAGTTGCCCAGCTAATGGAAGAAGCCGGCAGCCCCATGCAGATGTTCCAATCTGCGCCCAGCACGCGGCGCGGTGGGGACAAGCTCAATCAGACGGTGCTGTTGGTGTCCGTCTACTTCGGCACCTACCAGGTGGACGAGAAGATCACCCCCCAGACCTCGCTGGGGGCGGTCGCCGTCACCCCACAAACCCGCGACGCCAACTTCCGCTACCTGCCCACGCTGGTAGCGGGGCACGTCTACCCACCGAACCTGCTACACACTGGCCGCTGGCGCCACGAGGTGAAGCAGATGGTCGACATGTGCCACAGCCCGCAGGCCGGCAACCTCATTATGGGTGGAGATTTCAACGCCACTCCCTGGCACGGGGGCCTCACTGATATGGGCGCCTGCGTCGATGCCCTGGCGGAAGAGAAGAGTGGTTCCGTGGGCACCTGGCCCACCTACCTTCCGAAGCCACTGGGTGTGCCGATTGACCACATTTTCGTGTCGAAATCCAGTTGGCATACTGCCGGCTCCACAGTGGCAGAGGTGGATGGAACGGACCATCGCGCAGTGTTGGCGCGCCTCAGTTACACGGAAATGTAGCTGGTGGCGCCACTGAGAAGCTGGCGGCGCCACCAGGTAACCAGCGCTGCTGAGCGCTGTTAGAGGTTAATCATTTCCCCCAACACACCCTCAACAGACTCCTTCAAGGCCTCCGCCAACGTGGGGTGCACGTGCACAGTCCGGGCAATCTCCTCCGTGGTGAGCTCCCACTTCTGTGCCAGCACCAACTCTGGCAGTAGCTCGGACACCTGCGGCCCCACCATGTGGGCACCCAGCAGCTCCCCGTAGCGGCCGTCAGCAACAATCTTCACAAAGCCCTGCGCCTCCGCCAGGCCCTGTGCTTTACCGTTCGCGCTGAAGGGGAAGGTGGAGACGCGAACATCCATCTCCGGGTCGTTCGCCGCTGCGGCACGCGCCTGCTCCTCGGTGAGGCCAAAGCTGGCCACCTGCGGGTTACAGAAGGTCGCACGCGGCATCATCCGATAGTCGCCCAGCGGAACCGTCTCCTCCCCCGCGATTGTCTCTGCAGCCACCACACCCTGGGCTTCCGCTACATGGGCCAGCTGCAGCTTTGCCGTCACGTCACCAATGGCGAAAATGTGAGGCACCGAGGTCTGCATGGAGTCGTCGACGGCGATAGCACCACGCTCCGTCAACTCCACCCCCGTGTTCTCCAGACCATAGCCCTCCACGTTGGGGCGGAACCCGGTAGAGATAAGGCAGCGTTCCGCATAGATGGTCTCCACATGACCGTTTGCCGGGAGACTTCCATCGGGCAACACGACGGGTTCAATAGCGACTGCCACGCCGTCACCCGTCCGCTCGACGGAGGTGGTTTTGTGCCCGGCGCGGAGCGTAATGCCCAACTTTTGGTACTGCTTGGCGATCTCCTTGGAGACGTCTTTGTCCTCGTTGGGAAGCACCCGGTCCAGGTATTCCACAATGGTCACTTGCACCCCATAGTTCGCCAACACATAGGCGAACTCCATACCGATAGCACCCGCACCCACAATCACGATGCTGTGCGGCAGAGCCGGGTCGAGAATCTGCTCCTCAAAGGAGACGACGGGGCCACCCATCTCCACACCGGGCAGCTGCGCCACATGTGAGCCAGTGGCGATAATGCACTTGTCGAAGCTGATGGTGACGGGTCCCTCGGCGGTTGCGACCTCGATGGTATGGGCGTCGCGGAAGGTGCCGCGGCCGTTTACCTCCGTAATCTTATTCTTCCGCATGAGGTAGTGGACGCCCTTCACGATACTGGCGGATACTTTCCGGCTACGCGCATGCGCCACCCCGAAATCCATGCTGATGTTGTCTGCCAGCACACCGAATTCTGCCGCATGGTGCAGCATGATATTGGCTACTTCGGCATTCTTCAGCAGGGACTTTGAGGGGATACACCCCACGTTGAGGCACACCCCACCCCAGTATTTCTCCTCCACGATGGTGACCTGGAGCCCCAGTTGGGCAGCCCGAATGGCAGCCACATAGCCGCCCGGTCCGGCGCCCAGTACGAGCAGTTCGGTGTGGCGGTCAGCAGCGGCAGCGGAAGCCGACGCGGAGGAAGCGGGCATGCGGGAAGTATCCGTGGGCTCAGTCATGGTTCTGATACTAGTGGGGTAGGCACCGCTATGCGAGCGTTCAGCGGCACTGCTCTGCGCACGTTGGGGCCTTTCGATCACAGGGATGGGAGAGCAGTGCGGTATTGTGCTGAAGTGTGAACGTACTCATTGCAATTAGTGCAATGAGCGGCGGCTATAGCACACAGAAGCAGGCAAAAATCGCTACTCTGTAAGGGACACTGACGATAGAGTTTCCCAAGCCGGGTTCACTATCACCTGACCAGAGGAATGGGGAGAATGACCGAAGATCCGTCCACTCCGCGCCGCCCCGAAGGCACTCCTAAACCGCAGCGAACCGGCTACCCGCAGATGCGCCCCGCCCAGGGCTACCAGGTTCCCGGTCGTGCAGCAGCCAAGCGCATTCCCTCCCAGTCGGGACAACCCCACTCTCAGGTCACTCCCTCTTCTGGCCGCCCCGCCCAGCTGCGCACCACACAGCTAGGTGCCTCCGGTTCCGGGGACAACACCCGTATCATCACCTCCGCACAATCAACCTCTCAACCTGCGGGGGGAATCCCCCGTAGTGTGCAGGGGGACCAGTCCCGCCGAGACCAATCCCAGCGAGCCAGCAGCACCGCCACCACCGCCGCTTTCAGCCAGCCCACCTTCTCCCCCACGGGCCCCGGTAACGGTGAGCGAAGAAATGGTGCAGCAGGGACCGCCGGTGCTGTCGGACCTGCCAATACCGCCAGCGCACAGCGCGTGCGGACCGGGCAGCCGGCCGCCAGCCAGAATGCTGCTGCCAACCAGCAGGTGTACAGCCCTTCCGAAGCCTGGGCAAACCGTCCGGCAGACAACAGCCCGTCAGCCGCGAGCAGTTTTGAAGCCCGCGACTATAACGCCGCCCCCGTTCCAGACCCCACCTATGGGGTTGACGACGACAAGAGCAAAAAGAAGAAACGATCCTCCCGTAAGCTTGGCGCAGCTGGCGTCATCGGCGTCACGTTGGTGACGATTCTCGTGCTCATCATCGTTGGCTTCGGGAGTTACGTCTTGGGGAACCGTGCTGGCCACGCGGAAGGCTACCAGCGTGGCTACTCCGAAGGTTCCAACACCGTCGCACGGAGTGCCGACGACGCTCTACAGAAACTCAATTCGGTCAGCTCGTCCTCCTCCTCCGTGTCCTCCTCACTGGCTGCCATGCTGCCCCTGGTCAACCCGTGCTCAGAAAAGTACGGGCAGCGTGAAGCCGCCCAAACTACCTGGGGCCGCTACGGCTGGGGCTGCAAGTTTACCAGTGAAAAAGGGCGCAAGTTCTCTGTCCTCATTGGCGAGGCTGACCGAGATACGGTTGGTAAACCGCGCATCGAAAAGCGCCGCAATGGGCAGACCAAGGGGTGCATCGCCACCGGTTCGCCGCAAGCCCATCCTGCTTTTGGCCTCACCGTATGGGTGGCCGAAGACAAGGGGCTTGACTCCTGCAAGATGGCCAAAGATAAGTGGAACGAAGTCGCCAAAAGCAGCTAAAAGTAGTCACTAAAGTTAGGGCAGACTACACTACAAGACGGCCCTCGGGGTAGACCGGAACCCCTTATCCGGTCCCCGCCTCTGCACCGCGAAAGGACGTCCGCATGGCCGCCCCACAGACACCAGCAAAGGACACCGGGAAACCCGGCAAGAAACGCTCGCTGTCGGCACGCGGTTGGGTCCCTGATTATCACGGCGCCTGGGCAATGGTGTTTGTTCCCATCACCTTAGGCATCATCATTGGTGGCTTTGTCCCCGCCCACATCCCCTTCTACCTGCTGTGGGTGGTGAGCTACTTCTGTTTCTTCGCCCTCACGAAGTGGTTCGTGGCGCGCCGCAAGCCTCTCTACGCCACCCCCGTCAAAGCGTACGTGTGCGCCTGTGCTGTGCTCGGCATCCTCACCCTCTGGAGCGCCCCCAAGCTACTCCTGTGGGCGCCCTGGTTTGCCATTCTCATCATCACCACCGTCATCCTTATTAGAGAACGCAAAGAACGCACTATGGCAGCGCGCGGCATCACTGTCGCCGCGGGCGTTTTGGTTGGCGCAGTGACCTACGACCTGGGCACTGGCTTTCAGCGGTCGAGTTTCTCGCTCCTCCCCGTCCCCGTCGATACACACATGGCAGCCCTCAGCGGACACAACTGGTCGAGTTCGGTGACTGGCTGGAAGTGGATGTGGCTAGTCTGCCTCGTCCTCCTGCTGTACTTCTTCGGGACTGTCCCCGTGGTGAAAACCGTTATCCGGGAACGCCGCAGCACTCCTCACCTGGTGTTCTCTATTGTCTTCCATGCTTTGGCCGCAGCGTTTGCACTGATGAGTGCGCTGCTGGGATGGACCGGCTGGGTGCTCTTCGCAGTGTTTGTGGCACTACTGGCCCGCTCGGCTTATTTCCCCTTGACGATGCGCTACCAGGGTAAAAAGTGGAGCGCTAAAACGATCGGTATTACCGAGATAGTCTTTACTGCGCTGGTCGTTATCGCCCTGTGGCTGCCGTAGCAGAGAGGGACGCATTACCGGCAAAGTACCGGACACCCCGCCGTTGAACACTTTTTCCCTATCTGTAAAAAACATAGCACTATTGCTATTTTTAGAAGGTGCATTGGTCATTTGACCATGAGCGAAAACGTATGCACCGAACGGCTCACGAAATTTTTCCCAGAGCGATTTTTTGCTCTAAGTGGGAAGAAAAGACCAGTTGAGGGCTTTATTATCGTGCAGCAGCTGTCACGTTCCACTACTGACTACCTCTTCCCTCTTTGCAATTGCGCCTTACCGTTCTACAGTTATGGCGTAACAACAATCACGGTTGGATAAAGACCTTCTCTTCTTCGGTTTTCCAACCACCACAGCATAAGGATGCTCTTATGAAATCCTGGCTTCGTTCCACTGCGCTTGCAGTGGTATCCGCAATCACTCTCACCGGTGCTCCCGCTATCGCCAACGCAGCCCCTACAGATACCCCCGACACTGCTCCCATCGCGAAGCAGGCTACCCAGGAGCAGCTTGAGCACGCTGTCCACACCTTGGAAGGTGTGACCACCAACGAGGACGGCGACGGCATCACCCTCAAGAACGGGACCTTCAAGGTCACCAAAGAGGGCGACAATCTCGAGATCGTTGACGGCCAAGGCAAGTCTGTCATCTCCGTCCCGCTGAAGGGTATCTTTGGAGACTCCATCTACACCCTCCGCGCTTCCCTCAGCAGCAACGCCAAGACCGTAACTCTCACCAAGGGACAGTTTGAGGCAAAGGCCACCAAGGTTCAGCTCGCCAAGAAGAACCGCTTCACGAGCAACACCAAGGCATGGTTCAAGCTTTACCGCGACTACGCTGATTACGCTCTCCAGCACGACACCCTCAACTTCGTGGGCGGCACCGCTCTAGGCGTCATCACCGGCATTGTCGGCGGCTTCATCACCTACCTCGCCCTCGATCTCGGCACCTACCCGCTGCGTCTCGTCCTTGCCCTCACCATCATTGGTATTCCGGTGAACTACCTGCTGGAATTCACCTTTGTGTCCACCGGCGTCACCGTTGTCATCATCTCCACGCTCAACATGCCAGCCGTGCTGTCTTCCAAGCTGGCCAAGGATCCAGTCGCCCGCAAGAAGGCTAACCGCCTGCTCCGCGGCACTAAGGCCTACTTCACCGGCGGCGATGTCGCCCGCGTACGCTAAGTAGTACTACACTTGCGCTACTTCGACTCAGCGCCACGCTGAGCGAGACTCGTCTTACGAGACTCGACTTAGCAGACTCCCTATGTGTGACAGAATGATCCCCAGCTCCCGCGAGCTGGGGATCATTCTGTCACACATAGATATAGAGATTAGAACCAGTTGAAGTGGAAGAGGTTGTCCCAGAATCGCTTAGCAGTTCCTTTAACCTCGGGATTGTCGGAGGCGACGGGAAGTGCAGCAGAGCCAATGAACCAGCCGGCAGCACAGGTGATAGGTACCGAAAGGACGGCAATGCCGGCTGCGACATAGAGGATGGCGCTGAGGAACCACACCGGCCACAAGATGAAGTAGCCAATGAGGTAGGTCAGCCAGCCGCCCGCATTCAGGACTGCCGCCGCAACGAAGGAGAGAGCTATACCAGCACCACAGCCTAGGACACCGCCCAGGTAAAAGTACAACGGATCCTTGTTGGTGGAGACCTTGGCGAGGTTGATGTAATCGACGACGGCACCGTCGCCAGTCTTGCCAATCTCGGACCTGTAAGCGGCGGCAAGCTTAGCTTGACGCGCCTTATCGATTGCACTCAGCGGACGGTACGTGGCGTCTGCCGGACGCTGGAAGGTGACGGACTTGCCGTCCTTCGCGACATGCGCGTTGAGAGTATAGATGGCTTGCTTGGATGCATCGAAGCAAGCAGTGGAAGAGTCATGAGGACGCTGCCATTGTCGCCGACGAGCTCCAGGCCACGGTTGTTATCCGCCAGGCGGACTGTGCCCTTTTCGACGGAGAGAGTATTGGCGTCCTGGGAGAGGCTACCAAAACGGAACTGTTGTCCCATCTGCTGAATTTGAGCGTGGGACACGGGCGCGGGAGCGGCCTCGGCGGGGGCATCTGACGCGATGGCGGGTACCGTTGCGATAGTGACAGCCGCGGATACTGCGACTGCAAGAGGCTTCAGAACGTTTTTCATGATGACTCCTTGGTCGATGTGACGTAGCTTACGTTACGCATATTAGGACGGCCTTGACCAGGGTATTTTCACCACGAGCGAAAAGTAACGGTTGGATAAAGTACTACCCGCGAGTACTCCACAGACGCGGACACATTATCGACACTGTGTTCACGCGTCCACATAAACAGCAGCCCTGTGCATATTTCTGCACAGGGCTGACTGTCAATTATGGGGTTATTCTGCCGCACTAGCGATGTTTCACAACGTGATGAGCGTTGCAGGATTGCAACCTACCACACCGCAGCAACACCACCGTCTTCCCCGCGTTGACCTATGTCAGCACGCGAATGCGGACATACGTGGCGGTGGTTTAGTACATGCCACCCATGTCGTCACCGGCGGGGGCAGCCGGAGCCGGGGGTTCCGGCTTGTCGGCAACCACAGCTTCGGTGGTGAGGAACAGTGCGGCGATGGAGGCGGCGTTCTGCAAGGCAGAGCGGGTAACCTTCACCGGGTCATTGATGCCGGCTTCGAGCAGGTCCTCGTAGACACCGGTGGCAGCGTTGAGACCGTTGCCACTGGGGAGGCTGCGGACCTTCTCGGCCACGACGCCAGGCTCCAAGCCCGCGTTGAACGCAATCTGCTTCAGCGGGGCGGAGAGGGCAGACTGGACGATCTTGGCACCGGTCAGCTCGTCGTCTTCCAGATCAAGATCCTCGATGGCGGACTCGCACTGCACGAGTGCGACACCACCACCAGCAACGATGCCTTCTTCAACGGCAGCCTTAGCGTTGCGGACAGCGTCCTCAATGCGGTGCTTGCGTTCCTTCAGCTCGACCTCAGTAGCGGCACCGGCCTTGATGACGGCAACGCCACCGGCCAGCTTAGCGAGGCGCTCCTGCAGCTTCTCACGGTCGTAGTCAGAGTCAGTGGAAGCGATCTCCGCCTTGATCTGGTTAACGCGGCCTTCGATGGTCTCGGTGGAGCCGGCACCGTCAACAATGGTGGTCTCTTCCTTGGTGACGACAACCTTGCGGGCACGGCCCAGCATGGTGATGTCGGCGGTCTCGAGGGAAAGACCAACCTCTTCGGAGATAACCTGGCCACCGGTGAGAATGGCCATATCCTGCATCATGGCCTTGCGGCGATCGCCAAAGCCCGGCGCCTTGACGGCAACAGACTTGAAGGTGCCACGGATCTTGTTGACCACCAGGGTGGAGAGGGCTTCGCCTTCAACGTCTTCGGCAATGATGAGGAGGGGCTTGCCGGACTGCATTACCTTTTCGAGCAGCGGCAGCAGGTCCTTAATACTGGAGATCTTGCCCTGGTTGATGAGGATGTAGGGATCCTCGAGGACGGCTTCCTGGCGTTCCAGGTCGGTGGCGAAGTAACCGGAGATGAAACCTTTATCGAAGCGCATGCCTTCGGTCAGTTCCAGGTCGAGGCCGAAAGTGTTGGCCTCTTCCACAGTGATAACGCCTTCCTTGCCGACCTTATCCATAGCCTCGGCAATGAGGTTACCGATCTCGGGATCGCCAGCGGAGATACCGGCGGTGGCGGCAATTTCGTCCTTGGTTTCAACTTCCTTGGCGGAGGTAAGGAGAGCCTTGGTGACGACATCCACGGACTTTTCGATGCCGCGGCGCAGACCCATGGGGTTGGAGCCGGCAGCAACGTTGCGGAGACCTTCATGGACGAGAGCCTGGGCGAGCACGGTGGCGGTGGTGGTGCCGTCGCCGGCGACGTCATCCGTCTTCTTGGCGACTTCCTTGACCAGCTCAGCGCCGATCTTCTCGTAGGGCTCTTCGAGTTCGATTTCCTTAGCGATGGAGACACCATCGTTGGTGATGGTGGGGGCGCCCCACTTCTTTTCTAGGACGACGTTGCGGCCCTTGGGGCCGAGCGTCACCTTGACGGTATCAGCGAGGATATCGAGGCCCCGCTCCAGGCCACGGCGGGCCTCTTCGTCAAATGCAATCATCTTGGACATGTGTTGTTTATGTCTTCCTCTGTTGATGGGGGTGACTGGTGGCCGACACTGCCAAGCTGGCACAGTTCCCGCGACGGACGACCGGTGTGTCTTGTACGGGATGGTACCCGGTCTTACTCGCCAGCTTTGGCACTCCCAATGATTGAGTGCTAAGTCTTTTCTAGCACTCGAACTAGTCGAGTGCAAGAACGATTCCAGCAGCTTATGATGAACATATGGATTCCAAACTGATTAGCGTTTCCCGCACCATTCCCGCTTCTCCCTCCGCTGTCTGGCAGATCGTCAGCGATATCAGCAGCATGGGCTCACGCAGTCCCCAATGCAAAAAGATGATCGGATTCCCTCCTAGCTCCGACCCGGTTCACCCCGATGGCATCACCATTAATATCAACCGCCGCGGCAAGTACACCTTCTGGATCACTACCGCTCGTTTCCTCACAGTGGAGCCTAAGAAGGAGCTATCCTTTCTTATTCCTGCCAACCACTACCTGTGGACTTACCGGCTAGAACCAGCGGAGAATGGCGGCACCACTGTCACTTTGGAGCGCCTCCTCGCAGATGCCCGCCCCAGCCTTATTAGTTCTGTATTTGTGAAGTTCTTCCTGGGTGGGGACGAGGCTTTTACGCAGGAAATGGCTGCGGGTATGCAGGAAACTCTAGCCAAGGTGGAGGAGCAGGCGATGACACTGCCCTACACCAGCTAGTCCTCCTCATTTTTTTATTTTTTCATTGTGCGAAAATTTTTTTCCATTTTTGTTGACAGATAGGGGTCACTCCCCTATCCTCTTAAATATGAACACGAAGCACCTAGTAGTAGCTCGCAGCCGCAGTAGGGTCGTCACTACGGACTAGCCCCCTGCTGCGGTGGAGAGAAGCGCTGGCCCACACACTCACGGACCGCCCCGCATAGAAAGCTCTTCTCCAATGTCTACTCACCGCTTCCCCTCCTCCACTTCCGCCCCCTCCCGCATCACCACAACCGCCTCTCATCCAAACGCCCCCATGGCGCCGGCAACCACCCCCAATCTGCGGGATCACAACCCCTTCACCGCGCGGACTCATCACCCCCTCCCCATCGAACTGTGCCCCTTCGCCGCTGGCATGTCCGAGGACGAATTCGACCGCACCTTCCGCACCCCCGGCAGCATCATGCTGGGAGCCTTCGGTAGCCAACCCACCACCTGCGGCAGGTCACTCTACATCACCACCCTCACCATCGACGGCACCGTGTGCTGCACCGCCGCCGAAGCCGCCGGCCCCATCCAAGCCCTCTGCTACATGCTGGACAGCTTCGACATCCGCCTGGACATTAAAACGTTCCGCCAGCGCGAGACTCCAGACAACCCCCACTACCAGTACGCCACCTTCCTGGAGATTGAGAACCGCTACTTCACCCACTGGGCCATCGGCTACGGCACCACCAGCGAAGAAGCCAGCCTCTCCGCCCTCATCGCAGCCGCCAACCAGTACCGCCAGTACCAGACTGCCCGCCGCCACGGCACCACCACCGGCATCACCTACACGGGCAGCCTGGACGAAACCAAGCAACGCCGAGCAGCCTAGCCTGTGGCCCCAGGCGCAAGCTCCACAGTGGGAAGGGTAGGCTGGGAACCAGCTACCCACCCACTAGAGGAGTCCACCATCCATGACCGAGTCCTCCCCCCTGACTGGAACAGACCAGCTCCGCGCCCACATCGCCGGCCAAGGCGACCAGATCAAAGCCGACCTCACCACAGCTGTGAGCTTCGATTCTGTCTTCGGCACTAACAATGACTCCTGCGCGGCAAGCGCCGCCTGGGTCCAGCAGGTATTCACAGAAGTTGGCGTTGCTGACGTCCACTCGGTAGAGACTGTTGACGGGTCCATCCCGCTCTTCGGCTTCACTCCCCCCGCAGACGGCTGCCCCACAGTGCTGCTGTACTGCCACCACGATGTGCAGCCGGCTGACGACCAACCTGGCTGGAACTCCAACCCCTGGGAGCTCACAGAGAAGGACGGCCGCTGGTATGGGCGAGGTGCCGCCGACGACAAGGGAAATATGGTGGCGCACTTAGCTGCCCTACGAGCGTTGCGGGACTGGGCTCCCCAGTCCGACCACCCCGCACACCCCTTTGGCGGCATCGGCATCCGGCTGGTTGTGGAGGGCTCCGAGGAAGCCGGCGGCGAAGGTTTGGAGACGCTGGTTGCGGAGCGGCCCGAGCTGTTCGCGGCGGATGCGATTCTTATTGCGGACACCGGCAATGTGGCTGTTGGTGTTCCCACCATCAATATTTCGCTGCGTGGCGTGGTCACGCTGAAGGTAATGGTGAAGACGCTGCGCTCCCCTATTCACTCTGGCCAGTATGGTGGCCCCGCCCCTGATGCCCTCTATGCCCTGATTCACATATTGGCGAGCCTGCGGAACACGGAGGGTGGGCTCACCATTGATGGGCTGGACGCCAACCAATGGTGGAAGGGCGTGCAGTATTCGCCTGCCGAGTTTGCAGCGGATGCGGGTGTGCTGGAGGGAGTGCACTTGTCCACGGCCGGCACGCCTTCCGAGTTGGCGTGGGCCCGCCCGACGCTGACCGTGACGGGTATTGATGCAGCGAGCACTGCTCACGCTATTAATGCGGTGCCGGCGGAGGCAGCGGCGATGCTGAATCTGCGCGTGCCCCCGACGATGGATACGCGGGAGGCGGAGGAGAAGCTCATCGCCCATCTGCAGAACCATCGCCCGTGGAATGCCCAGGTGGAGTGTGAACCGCTGGGAACGGGTGAGCCGTACATGGCGGATACCTCCGGTAGCGCCCATGTGAAAATGCAGCAGGCGTTGGCGGCAGCCTATGGCGTCCAGGCAGATGAGGTGGCGTTGAGCGCGGATGGCGGGTCTATCCCACTGTGTGCCGCGCTGAAGGCCGCTCACCCCACCACGCAGCTGGTGCTGTTCGGCGTGGAGGAACCTATCTGTGGCATCCACGGCCCCAATGAGTCCGTCGACCCGACCGAAATCACCGCTATCGCCACTGCTGAGGCACTGTTCTTAGCGAATTTTCGTTAAGAACCCATAAACACTGCTTAGCGAACTTTCGCTAAAAACCGATTGGCACTGTGCGGGGAAGGCCCGCAGCGCGTCCCTTATGAGGACGGCTGAGGGCCTTCCCTGTTGGTGTGATGTGTGGGTTGGCTAGCTTTGGAGCTTGGTGAGTTCTGGGGTGCGTACGCTGCCACGGGCGAGTTTGTTGGGCCACCAAATGGGGTTGCCGACAGTGGTGAAGATGGCGGGGACGAGGAGGATGGCGGGGCTGTCGACGAAGAGCAGCATGAGGAGGGCGCCGACCACCGTGAGGTTGGAGGCGAGGATGGCGGGGAATGAGCCTTTCCAGGCGGCGGTGAGGGCGTCGAGTTTGTTCTCGCGTTGCTGGAGTTCGTCGCGGTAGCGGGAGGTGAAGAGGAGTGCGTAGTTGGCTCCGACACCGAAGACGAGGACAGAGATGATGCCGCCGGTGGATCCGTCGTAGGAGAATCCGGTGGCGAGGAGGATGGTTTCGGCGATGAGGGCGGCGACATGGTCGGCTATGCCGACGACGATGAGGGGGAAGAGCCAGAGGATGGGTGAACGGTAGGTGAGGAGGAGAAGGACGGCGACGACGGCTGCGGTAATGGCGAGGAGGCGGAAGTCGGCGCCTTGGAAGGCGTTTCCGACGTCGGCTCCGAAGGCGGGGCCGACGGTGGTGTGGAGTTGGAGCTCTGCGGGGAGGGCGTCTTTTCCGGCGTTACGAACGTTGGTGACGATGTCCCCTAGCTGGGTGCCGGAGGCTTGGGTGGTGATGGGGATCATCACCATGGCGGCTTTGCCGTCTTTGGAGGGGATGAACGGCGGGGCAATGCTGGGGGTACTGTCGACGTGTCGGTCCACCTTGAGCATGGCACCGCGTGTGTGGAGTACTCCTGCCATGTCGGTGCAGGTGAGGGCGCGCTGGTCACTGCGGGTGACAATGGCGAGGAGGGGGGCGTCGGTAGCGGTGGTGTTGTCGTCGATGATCTGCTGTACGCGGGCGGATTCGGCGGAGGGTGGGAGGGAGTTGGGGGCTACTCCGCCATCCTTTCCGGGGGTGAGGCCGAAGAGGATGCCGAGGGCGGCGGCGAGGGTAACGACGATGGTGATCCAAGCTGCGATGACGCGTTTATCCATATCTCCACGGTACGGGGTGGATAAAAAGAGACAGCCTTTTAGCGACAGGCTGTCTCTATTTCCCTCCTGGCTGACGTAGAGCGGGAGGAATGGGGTGTGTGGATAGTGGGGTACCCCTTTCCCACCTGGAGGAGGCCGGGCGGGAAGGAGGCGGGGTTGCCGTCACATGTCAACCATTGGCAAGGACCACGACGACGTCTTCGGAGTGCTTGTTGAGCCACTCTGGGCGGACGGCGGTGGTGAACTTGAGTTGCTTGGCAATGCTTTCTGCGGCTGCCTTGGACTGCGGGTTGTCTTTGTAGAAGACAGTGGAGGCGCTGAGGGATCCGCAGGCACCTTGCGGACAGTTGGCGGCGGTGGTCTGGTTGGTCCAGCCGGCGTCGCGGAGTTCATTGCTGGTGCGGCCAGCGTAACCTTCGCGGGTGGTGTTGTTGAGGACGATGACGCGCACGGCAGCCTTGTCGACCTTCACCGGCTCGCCTTTCTTCTGCTGCTCCTTGGGGGCAGCTTCGCTCTGGGAGACGGAGGAGCTGGTGGTGGGGTTGGTGCGGACATGCACCTGGTGGCGACCATTGTCGACCAGCATGAAGATGCCAACGATGGCGCACACCAGTGCTGCGGCGATCAGTACCATGGCGAGTGCCCGGTACGGGAAGCCGGCGGAGTCGCGCTCAATATTGTCTTGGGTGCTCTTGTTCATATCAGCCACGCTGCTAGTTTAGCGGTTATTAGGGGAGGCCGTACGCTGACGGCGCGTTTCGATCTCAAAATTAGTGCGGATAGCGGCAGTTAGGCCCTTTTTCCACGCTGGTGACGGGCCCGTGAGCGGGAGTCTGCCACTCGTTGGAGACGTCGGACCAAAGCCGGATCCTCCGCCATCGCGTCGGGGTTGTCGAGTAGGGCGTTGAGCTTTTGGTAGTAGCGGGTGGCGTTCATATTGAACTGCACCCGGATAGCGTCTTCCTTGCTGGCTGCGTAGCGCCACCATTGGCGCTCAAAGGCCAGCAGCGCACACTCGTCGTCCGTCAACACCCGGATCTACTCCTGCGGGGTAAGAGTGTTGACGATGATGTCCTTCACCGCCTGGGTGTCGTTGGGGACGTCCACCACATGTCGTGGGAGGTCTTCGATGCCCTGGAAGCGTTCCGGGGTGTCGGGGAGACGGCCGGTGGCTTCCTGGATGGTGTCGGCGAATTTCACCGGCAGGGCGGTTTCCAGGCAGATGATGGGGGTGGTGACGGTACCGTCGGCGGTGAGCTCGCGGGCGACCTTGACACCATCTGCGGTGTGCGGGTCGACCATGATGCCGCTGTTTTCCCAGGACGTGCGGATGGTCTCGAGGCGGTCCTGGTGGGTGGACCGGCCGGAAAGGAATCCATACTCGCTTTCGACGGTGGCGAAGGCGGGGTCGGCGGAGAGATCGAAGTAGCCTTCCACCGTCAGCTGGTTGCCGAAGAGGTCGTCGATGCGGGCGGCGTCACGGCCGAGCAGGTCAGCGATGAAGCGCTCAAAGTTGGAGGCCTTCGAGATGTCCATGGAGGGGCTGGAGGTGGCCAGCGTCTGCTCGGCGGAGCGTACCCGGTAGACACCGGTGGTGAAGAACTCGTTGAGTACGTCGTTTTCGTTGGTGACGACGATGAGGCGGTCGATGGGCACGCCCATGGCGCGGGCGACGTGCCCAGCGCAGACGTCGCCGAAGTTGCCGGTGGGCACGGCGAAGCTGACTGCGGTGGTGTTTCGTTGGGCGGGGTCGACCTGTTCGGTGAGGCGGATCCAGCAGCAGATGTAGTAGACGATCTGTGCCATGAGCCGCGCCCAGTTGATGGAGTTGACGGCGCCAATGCTCCAGGTGCGCTTGAACTTGAGGTCGCGGCTGACGTCTTTAACGATGTCTTGGCAGTCGTCGAAGACGCCGTCTACTGCCATATTGACGACGTTGGGGTCGTCGATGGAGAACATCTGGGCTTGCTGGAAGGCGGTCATGCGGCCCCGCGGGGTGAGCATGAAGACGCTGATGCCGTCGCGTCCGCGCATGGCGTATTCGGCGGAGGAGCCGGTGTCACCCGAGGTGGCGCCGAGGATGTTGAGGACCTGGTTGCGACGCTTCAGTTCATACTCGAAAAGTTCACCAAGCAGCTGCATGGCCATGTCTTTGAAGGCGGCAGTGGGGCCGTAGGAGAGGCCGCCAATGTAGATATCGTCTTCCAGATGTTTAACGGTGACGATGTCGTCTTCGGAAAACCTGGGGGTGCAGTAGGCGCGGGCGCAAATGTCTTTGAGGTCGTCGGCGGGAATGTCGTCAATGAAGAGGGTGAGGACGTCGGCGGCGAGGGCTGCGTAGCCGTGCTCGTTGAGGAGGTCCCGCCAACGGTCGAGGTCAGCAGTACCGATGGTGGGGTACTGCTCCGGCAGGTAGAGGCCACCGTCGGGGGCGAGGCCTTCCAGCAGGATGTCGCAGAAGCTGGTGGTGGTCTGTTCTTGGTCGCGAGTAGATAGATAGCGCACGTGTCTATTCTAACTGAGCTTTGTGCAGGTCACGAACAGCAGGTTGAGAGCACGGAGGGTCCCCTCAGCAGCGGGTAAGCTGGGGGCATGACCGTACGCCCTATTGTCATTGCTGGTGACCCCGTCCTGCACCATCCCACCGAGATGGTTGACCTCAGTGGTGGGGTGACGAAAGAGCTGCACAGGCTCATTAAAGACATGTATGACACGCTTGCCGCGAGTGGTGGAGTGGGATTGTCTGCCAACCAGATTGGGGTGGGTAAACGGATTTTTGTGATTGACTGCCCGGATACAGATCTCCCGTTGGGGAGGGAGATGACGCCCGACATGATTAGGGAGCGGGCGGGCAGACCAGGCTGGAGCAAGAACGGCATGAACCGGATTGCCTGCGTCATTAATCCTGTTCTCACGGTGGGCAATCCGCCTAATGGGGAGCCGGTAATGATGCGGGAGGGGGAAGGGTGCTTGTCTGTTCCCGGTGCCCAATTTGCGTTGGACCGCTACGACTGGGCGCAGGTGACGGGTACTGATGCGAAGAGGCAACCCATCACGTTGGAGGGCTATGGTTTCTTTGCGAAGTGCCTTCAACACGAGGTGGGGCACTTGGATGGGCATCTGTATACAGAGTTTGTGCCAGTGTTTGCCCGCCCGAAGGTGAAGCGCCTGTTTAGGAACCGGAAGTGGAATCAGCCAGGGCAGTCGTGGATGCCGGGGGTGGACCCGGACCCCTTCGCCTAGCGGGTACCGTCTTCCCGCTGGGACCATGGAGGTAAACTGCAACCATGCGTTTGGCTACCTGGAATGTGAACTCTATCCGCGCACGCGTCGACCGTGTGACCGACTGGCTCCTGGCCAATGACGTTGATGCCCTTTGCATTCAGGAGACCAAGTGTAAGGACGCACAGTTCCCCTTCGAGCGTTTCGAGGAGATTGGCTACGAGGTGGCCCATGTGGGCTATAACCAGTGGAACGGCGTCGCCATTGTGTCCCGGATCGGGATCGAGGATGTCGAAGAGCATTTCCCCGGCCAACCTGGTTTCGCCAAAGACCCAGAGGCGGAGCAAGTGGTGGAAGCGCGGGCGCTGTCTGCCGTAGTTGGCGCACTGGAGCCCAGCGGACCCCTCACCCTATGGAGTCTTTATGTTCCCAATGGGCGTGAACTCACCGACCGCCACTACACCTACAAGCTGGAATGGCTGCACAAGCTGCGGGACGCGGCAACCAGCTGGCTAGCGGGGGACCCAGACGCGCAGATGATGCTGGCAGGCGACTGGAATGTGGCCCCACTGGATACGGATGTGTGGGATCCTGAGTTTTTTGTCGGCAAGACGCACCTGTCGCCACCGGAGCGAGAGGCGTTTGCAGCGCTAGGTGAGGCGGGTTTCCGGGAAATCACCCGGGAGTTCCTTCCCGAACCTCACACCTACACGTATTGGGATTACACCCGGTTGAGCTTCCCTAAGGACTATGGGATGCGGATCGACTTTGCGTATCTGAGTCCGGTCTTGGCGGATCGAGTGACGGGGGTGTCCATTGACCGCGAGGAGCGGAAGGGCCAGGGGGCCAGTGACCATGTCCCGGTGCTTCTTGAGGTGGCGGATTAGCGTCTGCCGCCCCCGTTCCCAGCTAGTCTCCAGGCTTCCATAAATTTGCTCCAAAATTGCTGCCTAGCTGCGAAGATGAACTTTTCGCTAAGTGGGGTTTACACCTTTAAATTTCTCTCGTAGCAACCTACCATGGAGGTATGATACGCCTCACTGCACTATCGCTCGCGTTGACCACTGCTCTCTTCACCCCGGTTGCCGTAGTGCCTGTTATCGCTCATGCGGCAGAGCACCCGCACTGCAATACGTACACCACCGGCCAGGAGGCTGGTGTGACGTGCACCAACCCCACAGATAAGGCCTTCACCGGCAAGCTTGTGGTGCAATGTGCCAGCCTGGACGATCCGGAGCGTGTGAAGTTCCTCAGCCGTAAAGTCACCATTCCGCCATCGCAGGAGAATGTACTGGCCTCGGTGAGCTGCCCCGCTGGTACGGAACCGCTTCCTCCCCTCTTTACCGGCCCAAACGCCAAATAACATCCATCGTGTTGATTCGTTGTGGTACTGCCACAACGAATGTGGGAATCCCCAGGGAACTTTTGACCGCTTGTCAGGATTCTCTAGCATCTCCCCACTAGACTTGGTTTTTAACCGGACAAAAAGGTTAGGAATGGAAAACCGCGAACTTCGAGACTACATCGACCGCCTCCGTGACGAGGGATACACCGTCCGTGACGACCACGGTGAAGACCCCGACCTCATCGACATCAACGGCAAGGCCGTCGATACCTGGCGGGAAAACTATCCCTACCACCACCGTATGCACCGCAACAGCTACGAGGTGGAGAAGTACCTGCTGCAGATTGAGCTACTGAAATTCCAGAACTGGTCGGTGGACAATAAACGACGCCACCTCATTATCTTCGAGGGCCGCGATGCCGCCGGTAAAGGCGGCACTATCAAGCGCTTCAACGAATACATCAACGTCCGGCACGCCCGCGTGGTCGCGCTCTCCAAGCCCACCGAGCGAGAAAAGAACCAGTGGTACTTCCAGCGCTACATCGAACATTTGCCCTCTGCCGGTGAGATCGTCATGTTCGACCGCTCCTGGTACAACCGCGCCAACGTCGAACGAGTGATGGGTTTCTGCACGCAAGACGAGTACGAACTCTTCATGCACCAGGCTCCCAAATTCGAGAAGATGCTCATCGAAGACGGCATCTCCCTTACCAAGTTCTGGTTCTCGGTAAGCCAGCAGGAGCAACGCACCCGCTTCGCTATCCGCCAATTGGACCCGGTGCGCCGCTGGAAACTCTCCCCCATGGACCTAGAGTCCCTGGACAAGTGGGAAAAGTACACGGACGCCAAAGAAGAGATGTTCCGCCGTACCGACAGCGACTGGGCCCCCTGGACCGTCATCAAATCCAACGACAAGAAACGCGCCCGCATCAACGCACTGCGCTACTTCCTCAACAAGTTCGACTATGAGGACAAGGACACCCAGGTGGTGTTCAACCCCGATTCCAAAGTGGTGCAGCGCGGGAAGGACACTCTGCCGGAGAACCAGTACGGCAAGAAAGCCCAAAAGCTCGCCCACCTGGAGTGAGCCCGATAGCCTCCGCTCCCCTACCCGACACTAACCTAGCCGTCAGCCCGGTAGCCTCCTGCACTGGAGAACTACCGGGCTGACGGCGTGTGGAAACTGGATGTCACTCCACTTCTAGTAGCTGCGCAAGGTGGAGACGGTACTCACCAGCGGCATTGCCAGGCCGTCCACTGGGGAGTTAATGACCTCCATCTGGTTGCTGGTCACGCGCAGGTAGATCTCGTGGACACGCTCACCTGCCATGTAGATCTTGATGAAGGCAGCCAGTTCCGGGTCACTCTTAGCCGTGGCCCACAGTTTCTGCGGAATCTCGAAGGCAGCCACGTAGTTGCGCTTCACTGTGGAGACCAATCCTGCCGGACGGGGGCCGAACTCACCCTCGAACGGCTGCATACGCATGGTCAGCGGGGTACCCAGGCGGCCATCCACGCTGTGGAACAGCACCTTGTAGGTCTTGCCCTTAATGGTGAGCCTAACCGGGCGAGTCACTGAGGCGTAGGCGAACTCGTGGACATCCAGCTGCACACCCGGCACCAGGGTGCCACGGAAGTTGTAGGGGGATGGGGCGCGCAGAGTGTCGCGGGAACGGTCCTGCGCCGGGTTCTGCAGCACCTTGCCTTTGAGAGGCTGCCCGGTGGGGGTAAAGACCCACTGCTGGGCGTCCACCATCTTGTGCCAGAAGCCGGTCACGCCACCTTTGACACCCTCCACACGCAGTTCACGGTGCTGGGAGCCGGGTGCGGTGGAGTGGATGGAAATGCGGTCGGTGATGGTGCCGGGGATCTTCGGCTGGTGCTGCCAGTCCTTCGGGGGCAGCTTAATGGCAGCAGTGCGGGGGTCGAGGCGATGCTGCAGCGCATCCTTGGCGGCTGGCCGGTTGTCCTCATGCCAGGTGTAGCGGAACTGGGCCGGGTCAGAGCCGTTGATATCGAAGTCCGACTGGCGGACATACATATCGCCATACTTGTTAGTGATGAAGACGACGGAGCCGGAGGCGGACATGGTGTGGACGAGGAAACGCGAGTTCAGTGGGGTGCCCACCTCGTAGGAGTAGTCGCTGGCCAGCCACGGGTCCATCGAGTAGATGTGGCTACCGTCCTTGGAGAGGGCGATCACCTGGGTGCACTTGGCCAGAGAAACGGGCTGTTGCTTGCCGGAGGGGTCCTGGTAGGTCTTATCGGTACGGTTGCCGATGAGGCTGAAGGACCACTTGCCGTTTTCGGTGTTGGGGGATTGCTCACCCTTACCGAACCACACCGGGCCGCCCCAGGCGCGGATCCAACCCCACTTGGAGGGGGAGGACAGCAGCTGGCTCATGGTGTAGATCCAACCACCGCGATCGAGGGCTACCATGGCGCCTTCGTTAATGGAGATGCCAACGATCTTGCCGCGCAGGCAGCTGGGGGTGGGCATTTCCCGCCAGGGCTGATTGCCGCCGCGAAAGCGGACGAAGATATTGCCGTCACGCAGGGCGACCTCAATGCGCTGGTTGAAACCTTGGGTGTTATCCCGCAGGTCCACACGGGTGGGGAGGTTCTTTTCCCGGGCGAGGGGAAGTTTGTCGTAACCATCTGTGCCGTAGTCCGGGGCGCGCAGGCCCAGCGGGTATTGGCCGTACCCCTTGACTGGGTCACCTACGAAGGGAACGCACTCGGCGGGGGCGGAGGTGCGGTCAATCTGCGGCTGGGGGGTATCGGGGGCAGCTTGAGCGACACCCACTCCAGCGGGGAGGAGGGCAGCGGAGACAAGTACTGCGGATGCTGCGGACAGCATGGTACGTGGGCAGCGGTACATGGTGGTGTTCCTTAAGAAATGGGAGGCGGGACTGTGTGTGTTCCGCGTTTCCTTCAGCATAGGAAAATAGTTTTACACTTAACACCAAAGTGGAAACTAGTGGAAACAAGGCACACGACCAACTCTCCTCACCACCAGCGAAAACGCAGAAACGCTTGCCAATGAGGTGCAAAAAAATCTCTATCCGCTACGCTCGAAAATGCAACAACACAATTGCGGGTGCTCCACCGAACCTGGGGCTGAGAATGCAAAGGCGCTTGCATGACCGCCATGACCTGATCGGATAATGCCGAAGAGGGAGTCATAATGAACGATTCTGCCCGTAGCTCCATTTCGACGATCACCACGGGACCCATCTACCACAGCGAGAAGCACTACCTCGACGTGCCTTACGACGCAGCGGAATCCGCCCCCGGGGCAGCCCTCCTTGCGGGCTCACCCACCACCTGTACTCTCCGCGTACCCGTCCGCCGCATCAACCTCACCAACGGTGAACACTGCGACGTCTACGACACCTCCGGTATCTACACGGAAACCCAGTACGCCCCCACAGAAGATGGCAGCTACCCCACCCAGCCGGACCTCGAAGCCGGGCTTGAGCGCCTCCACGAAAGCTGGCCCCAGTTCGCCGCCGTCCCCGCCGACCCCACCAGCAACACCCCCGAAGGGCAGAAACTGGTGCGCACCCAACTAGCGTGGGCACGCAATGGCATCATCACCCCGCAAATGGCCTTCATCGCCGCCCGCGAAAACATGCCTGCCGAACTAGTGCGGGAAGAAGTCGCCGCCGGACGCGCCGTCATCTGCTGCAACCACAACCACCCAGAGGCGGAGCCGTGCATCATCGGCAAACGCTTCGCCACCAAGATCAACGCCAATATCGGCAATAGCGCCGTCACCTCCTCCATTGCGGAAGAAGTAGAGAAGATGGTGTGGGCCACCCGCTGGGGAGCCGATACCATCATGGACCTGTCCACCGGCAAGGACATCCACGAAACCCGCGAATGGATCCTCCGCAACTGCCCCACCCCGCTGGGTACCGTCCCCATGTACCAGGCACTGGAGAAGGTGAAGGGCGACCCCACCAAGCTCACCTGGGAGATTTACAAGGACACCGTCATTGAACAATGCGAGCAGGGCGTGGACTACATGACCATCCATGCGGGCGTACTGCTGCAATATGTGCCACTTACCGCCAACCGCGTCACCGGCATTGTGTCCCGCGGTGGCTCCATCATGGCCGCCTGGTGCCTGGCCTACCACAAGCAGTCCTTCCTCTACGAGAACTTCGCCGAACTGTGCGACATCCTGGCCAGCTACGATGTGACATTCTCGCTGGGTGACGGTCTGCGCCCCGGCTCCATCGCGGACGCCAACGACAAGGCACAGCTAGCCGAACTACACACCCTGGGCGAACTGACCAAGATTGCCTGGGCGCACGGTGCCCAGGTGATGATCGAAGGCCCCGGGCACGTGCCGATGCACAAGATCGTGGAAAACGTGACGCTGGAAGAGGACTGGTGCCACGAGGCCCCCTTCTACACACTGGGCCCGCTCGCCACCGACATTGCCCCCGCCTACGACCACATCACCTCCGCTATCGGAGCGGCGATTATTGCCCAGGCCGGCACTGCCATGCTCTGCTACGTCACTCCCAAGGAACACCTGGGCCTGCCCAACCGGGACGACGTCAAGGTGGGGTGCGTGACCTACAAGATTGCTGCCCACGCCGCCGACCTGGCGAAGGGGCTGCCGAATGCGCAGGCCCGCGACGATGCGATGTCCAAGGCTCGCTTTGAGTTCCGTTGGCGCGACCAGTTCGCGCTGGCGCTGGACCCGGATACCGCACAGGACTACCACGATGAGACGCTGCCTGCCGAGCCCGCCAAGCACGCCCACTTCTGCTCCATGTGTGGCCCGAAGTTCTGCTCAATGCGCATTTCGAAGGATGTGCAGGACTACGCCCGCGAGCACGGACTGGATAGCGAGGAAGCTATTGCGGCCGGGATGGCAGAGAAAGCTGCCCAATTTGAGGCTGTAGGCGGCGAAGTCTACGTGCCTGTCGAGGAGCTGCAGGCGACCACCACCCTCTAAAACACGCCCTCATAAAATGGGTGTTCAAAGAGGGTAGGTCTCCGCGACGCTAATTGGAGATAACGAAGCCGGGACAGTGCGAGACTGTTCCGGCTTCGTTCTGTAGTTTTACGCCACTGCGGGGGCGAGTTAAAGCTCGTGGGCGCCCTTATTGGGGTCACGGCGTTCCGCAGCGTCACTGGGCGGCACAGGCGCACTGGGTTGAGCGGGCCGAGGGGACCGCGACTGTACCGGCGGCTCTGCGCCACTCGTTTGGGGAGGTACAGGGAAGCCAGTGCCGCCCCGGTTAGTCCAAGGAACCTGCTGCAGCCGGGATTGCGGCGCCGTAGGGGCGGCGGTGGCAACATCGGTCGCAGGGGCCGTCGGGGCGGAAGGCAGTGCGGAATTCAGAACCGGAGCATCTGCGGTCGCTTTAACCGCCACCGATTTCGGGCCACTCTTGAACTTTCGCAGTGCCGGATCAGAGACAAAGAGGCCAATGATGAAGAGCAGCGCCGCAATGCCGAAGAAGTAAGCACCGGCTCCAAACTCGTTCCATTTAAAGGTAAACACTGTCGTGGTCGTCGAGCCATTAATGAAGTAGTAAAGGTTCTGGAAGGGCAGGAAAGGACCAAAGTTCACTTTGGCGGAGAAGACCAGAAGGATGGTTTCAATAGCCGTCATCCACACCACCAGCAGCGCAATCGCACCAGCAGTATTGCGGATAATCATGCCGATTCCCATCGACAACAGTGCCAGCAGGAAGAAGGCGACCGGGATACGCCAGTAGTAATTGGCCCAGTTAGAGGAGAAAATCTCGACGTTACCGACATTGATGGTGACAAGTTTCGCGGCCAGGCCGGCAAGGAAGGTGGTGACGAGACCCACCAACGCCATATAGAGACCGCCCACCACTAGCTTCGCAAGGAAAACAACGGGGCGGCGCGGGGTACCGCGGAATGTCGACTCAATAGTGAGGGTACTGTACTCGGTGGTCACCAGGGTGACGGAGAAGATGAGCACGACAAGAAAACCAATACCCGTCACGCCCATGAGGAGTTCCTCCGGAGGATACGCGAAAGCACCACCAACATTCCGTCCGTGCAGCAGTGAGCGGTACAGCCAAGCGACAAACGCGGAGCTAGCGACACCAAAAACGCCAATGATGATGGTGGAGACGAGGGCGGACCGGATGGACCACATCTTGATCCACTCAGCGCGCATAGCGTTATAGAAGCTCTTCATGCTACTTTGCCTCCTTTCCGGTAGAAGCTGGGACAACCGGGGCAGTGCCAGCCACGCTACCGCTGCGATATTGTTCCCACTCCTGCGTCATCTGCAGGTAGACGTCTTCGACGGTGGCACCCACCGTCACCAGCTCGTAGAGGGGAATGTTGTTCTCAGCTGCGAGGTCCGCGACGGCGGAGGTACTTTCCACATCCACCAGCACGGCTGCGCCCAACGACGGGTCGATGCTGAGATCGGTGGGGTCGATGACGGCAGAGAGGCCGGCCCCGGTGAGTACCTGCACCAGCTGCGGAGCGAACTTCGTGCGGGCCCGAACCTGGGTGGGAGCCTGCTTAGCGAACTCCGTCACCGTAGTATCGGCAAGCAGTTTGCCCTGGCCGAGGACGACCAGGCGGTCTGCTGTAAGGGAGATTTCCGAGAGCAGGTGGGAGGAGACGAGAATGGCGCGCCCCTCCGCGGCAAGACTCTTGGCAAAGTGACGGAACCAGGCAATACCCTCGGGGTCCAGACCATTAATCGGTTCGTCGAAGAGGAGACAGCTGGGGTTGCCCAGCATAGCCTCTGCCATGCCGAGGCGTTGGCGCATACCCATGGAGTAGGAACGAGTGTGGTTGTTTGCGGCTTCCGTCAAACCCACCAAGTCGAGGCACTCGTCAACACGTTCCATCGGGATACCGTTTGATGCGGCCATGTAGCGCAGGTGATTCCGCCCGGAGCGCTTCGGATGCATACAGCGAGTGTCTAGCAGTGCGCCGACCGTACAGAGCGGGTTGGTGAGCGAACGGTAGGGCACACCGTCAATGAGTGCAGTGCCGGCATCGGGAGTTTCCAAGCCAACGATCATGCGCATGGTGGTCGATTTCCCTGCGCCGTTGGGGCCGAGGAAGCCGGTGATATGTCCCGGTTCGACTGTAAAGGTGAGGTCGTCTACAGCGGTCTTTTTGCCGAACCGCTTAGTGAGCCCAGAAATCGTGATCATAACACCGAGCATTCACCTGAAACCTGGAGTCTTCCTGTGAACACACTGCTGGGTGGGTAAAACTTTGCGACTAATCGTCCTCGTCGGAAAGATCGAAGTGACCGGCCGGAGAAGACGCCTTACCCCAGAACCGCTTTGACATACGACCAGCTCGGTAGGCAGCACGGCCGGCCGCTACCGCGTGACGCATCGCCCGCGCCATCATTACCGGCTCTTGTGCCCGAGTAATAGCAGAAGCCATCAATACTGCATCGCAGCCCATCTCCATGGCAAGGGCAGCATCCGAGGCGGTACCAATACCGGCATCGCACACCACCGGAACATTCGCCTGAGCAATAATCATCTCCAGGTTGTGCGGGTTGCGGATACCCAAACCGGTACCAATGGGGGCAGCCAGCGGCATCACTGCCGAACAGCCCACCTCCTCCAGGTAGCGGGCAATAATCGGGTCGTCGGTGGTGTAGGGCAGCACCTTAAAACCGTCATCAATAAGTTGCTCGGCTGCGTCTAGCAAGGCAACCACATCGGGGAGTAGGGTGCGGTCGTCGGCAATCACTTCCAGCTTGATCCAGTTCGTGCCCAGTGCCTCCCGCGCCAACTGGGCGGTCAACACAGCCTCGCGGGCAGTGCGGCAGCCCGCCGTGTTGGGAAGCGGATCAATAGTGAGATCCTGCAAGAGCTCCAGGGTGCTGGCGGCACCTGTCCCGTGACCCAAGCGAGCATCCACCCGGCGGATAGAAACGGTGGTCAACTCGGTGCCGGAGGCGTCCAGAGCATCCTTCAGTATCTGCTGGTTAGCGGCGCCGCCGGTACCCATAATGAGACGCGAGCGGAAGGTACGCCCCGCAATGGTGAGCAGATCCTCACCGGCATCGGCATGGTCGTCGGCGGCGAGGCGCTGGGTGAGCTCCTCTGCCTGGTTCTCGTCGCGCATAAATTAGCCTCCCTGGACAGCGGTAAGAATGTCCACTTCAGCACCCTCCGCGAGGGTGGTGGTGGCCCACTGGGATGCGGGAACAACGGCGGCATCAACGGCAACTGCGGTGCCCGCACTAGTGAGCTGGCGCTCGGCCATAAGGTCAGCGACAGTAGCGTTATCGGCGATGGTGATCGCTTCACCATTCACAGTAATGGTCATGGGGTCCTCCTGTAGTCGGAAAGGGCAATGGCCCTCTGCGGGATGACGGGGGTAACGAAACTCGTTAAAGAATAAAGTTCGGGATACGGTGCGGGTCGCAGGACTTTGCCTCCGGCAACTCCTGGCCCACCAAGGCAGCCACCGCTGCCACAGCGGAGAGCGGCGTGTGGAGAATACCATTACGGCCATGCCCGGTGGCCACCACCAGGCGACCATCCAAGGCCTCCTCCACCCGGCCAAGATAGGGCAGGTTGTCGATACTGCCCGGGCGCAAGCCGGCGATACACTCGTAAAGCTCGTAGTCGGAAACGCCGGGGAAGAGAATCTCCGTGTCCTCCAGCAGCTGGAGCACACCACCCACCGTCACCTGACGGTCCTCCCCATGCTCATATTCAGTGGCGCCGATGAGCAGACCCCACGGGCGCGGCACCAGATAGATGGGGCGGCCATGTACACGGCCACGGATAGTACGCTTGGGCGGCTCCGGCACACCAGGGCGGAAGTGGAGACGCAGCACCTCCCCCTTAATGGGACGAATAGGGAGGTTGAGGCCGACTGTGGCAGCAAGTGCTTGGGAACCATTACCTGCCGCCAGCACCACCTGGTCGTAGTTGCCCACTTTGCCGTTCACCAGATCGTGCAAGTCATCAATCTGACGCTCGCAGAGGGTGACGCCATAGGTTCCCTCACACTGCTCCCGCAGCGCCGCCAACAATTCGCGGTTATCGACGGAACGCTCCCCCTCAGTGAGGAGGGCAGCTCGGGCGGCACGGCTCAACGACGGCTCCAGCGTACGCAGCTCGCGACGGGTGATCTTACGCATCCGCGCATCCACCGGGTTATCCGAACCGGGGGCCAAGAAGGGCGCTACCCCATCGATGGTGCCGCCGCGGGCCCACAGATCCTCCCGCTCGGTGACGTACTGATAGATCTTCTCCAGGTCCTCCACGTCGCCCTCATCCACACCCACATTGAGAGTACCGGCCGTGGAGGTGAACACGTTGGGGTGGTTAGCGTTCAGTTTTCCGCCGAAACCCGGCCAGTGGCGCAGCGAGGCAGCCCCCAAGCGCAGCTGTTCGTCCTCCCCCGGCCACGCCTCGGTAATACCGCCGAGCATGCCGCCAGCACACCAGCCAGCCGAGTTCCCCCAGGAGAGGGAAGGGTCATAGACGGTGACGGTGAAGCCCGCCGACGCCGCTTTAAGGGCGGTGGCGAGGCCGATAACAGATCCGCCGACAACGGCGATGTTTGTCCCTAACGTCTTACCATTGGAATCAGTCGCAGTAATACGTGAGCTGAGGTCAAACATAAAAAGCGCACTCCCTTCGCCGGAATTATCCGGAGCAGGTTCAACCGGTCGGACTCCACGAGTCCCTCTCAGCCTCTCCACTCGGTGACGACATCACACCTCACCAGCGGAGGATCCGTCGGTAGTTGGCAGCCTGCCACAGACCGGACAGACCCGGAGGCTCCCGGGAAATAAATCTGTTCTTTATCTACCTATCTACCCTACTCGCTGAAATGTGGCACGCTAGGAGATGTGAAACTTATGCCGTCAGAACACTCCTCCCGATCCACCGCGGCCCGCAGCCAAAACTCCGTCACCCCCCGCGAACGACTCCAGGACGCCCACCTCTACCTGTGCGTCGACGCCCGGCGCCACCTGGACGGAGACCGCCCCCGCTTCACCGCCTTGCGGGAACTCGCCGAGCAGGTATGTGAAGGCGGCTGCGACATCATCCAGCTGCGCGACAAAAACTCCGTAGGGGAACGCGAACTGGGAAAGATGACGATCATCGAACAACTGGAAGCGCTGCGGGTGCTAGCAGAGGTGGTGCACGCACACGGGGCACTACTGACCGTCAACGACCGCATGGATTTGGCAGTGGCAGCCGGCGCCGATGTTGCCCACGTCGGACAAGACGACATTCCCACCGAGGTAGCCCGACAGATTCTCGGTGACGAGGTGGTCTTGGGCCTTAGTTGCCACTCCCCCGCCGATGTGGATGCCGCCATGGCCAACCCCTACATCGACTACTTCTGCACTGGCCCCATCTGGGCCACCCCCACCAAACCCGGGCGCCCTGGCGTAGGCCTGGAGTTGGTGGAGTATGCCGCCCGCCAACAGGCCGAAGCCCGCCAACCGATGGTGAAACCGTGGTTCGCTATCGGTGGCGTCAACACCACCAACGCCCCCGACGTGGTGGCAGCTGGGGCGAACCGGCTGGTGGTGGTGCGCGCCCTCACCGACGCCCCCGATCCCGTCGCCGCCGCCCGAACGCTTCGCACCTGTGCCACTGGCGAATAAACGAACACGATCCGCCCCACGAGCAACCAGACAAGTAACGCAAAAGCTGGCAGAATCGACACTATAAGTAGGACTAACTGCTGCCCGCTGGTGCTCTCCGGACAGCACCAGATGCACGAGCCGCACCAGCTATGCCAGATAGATGAGCTGTGCCAGAGGAATCGCTTGAGGAGGTTGTTCACCGATGCGTCTCACTCCGCGTCAACGCCTCCTCCCCGAACGCCCCCTCACGGAACTCCGTAACGCCGTCCAAAACCGCAACATCGACAAAGCTCTCAACGCTAGCTTTGACTACGACGAAACCTCCGATAACCCCGTCGACAATCACGAATTCAGTGTGCGGGAGCGGCTCTCCTTCCTCCGCGGCTTCCTCTCCACTACCCCCGGAAAATTCTCCATCGTCACCACCCTGCTGCTGTTGTGCTGCATCGTCCTGGGCGGTGCCTCCGCCTCTCTCACCTTCGACCGACAGCAACAGCTCGACACCATGCTGCGCGAATCGGAGCCCCTCGCCCACGCCTCCCAACAGCTCTACAGTTCCCTCTCCCTCGCCGATACTGCCGCCACCACGCAGTTCATGATTACAGAAGAGAGCGACCAGGTGACGCGTCAATACGAACGCGCCATCATTAACGCCTCCACCAGCGCGATCGGTTCCCGCTCCGGCGCCTCCACCTTTGACAAGGCTAACCGGACGTTGCTCGTGAAGATTAACGCCAACATCCCCGTCTACACGGCGCGCATTGGGCAGGCTCTCGCCGAACAGAGTATGAACAACCCGCTCACCATCATGCACCAGGCCGATGCCCGCTCCATTATGGAAGAGCATCTGCTCCCCGATGCCGAACAGCTCTATAAAAACCGCTACGCCTCCATCAACGTGGCGCAGAAAGCCTGGGCACGCCCCCTCTACGCTGCTGGTTTCTGTCTGATACTGCTTATCGCCACACTGGTGGCCGCACAACTGTGGCTCACCCACGTCACCCGCCGCCGCTTCAACCTGGGGCTTCTGGCCGCCACCGTGCTGGCGATCGTCTCCCTCCTGTGGGTGCTGGTCTCCTCCGGAATCTCCTTGGCCACCGCCGACAGCAGCGCCCCTGACAATCACTCCATTACGGAGATTCTCACCGACGCCCGCATCACTGCCCAACAGATGCGCTCTCATGAGATGGTGGAGCTCTCCCAGGCGAACGCCGGTTCTACCATCGAGTCCGCCCCGTTCCTCAAGAACATGGATAAGGTGACGGGCGCCATCGATACCTTCGCAGAGCGCTCCGGCTCCGCGGAATCCGTAAAACTCACCGATCAGACTCGGACAGCTCTCGACGCCTGGCGAAACACTCACCAGGAGATGGTGGACCAGTTGGCTGACGGGAACCGCAAGCAAGCCACCGCCATTGCCACCAGTATGTCCCGCAGTGCCGGCGGTGGACAGTTCAACGAGGTCGACACGCTGCTGCAACGCTGCATCAGTTCTGCCCGCGGCCAAGTCCGCGATAGCGCCAACCTAGCCCACAGCACCATCTTTGCCACCGGCGTGGGACTCGTCATCCTGCTGGTGCTGGAGTCCGTGTGTGTGGTCGCCGGGTTCCTCCCCCGCTACCGGGAGTACGAGTAATGAGCGAAGACACTACTGAACCCACCACTGAACCGACCGGCCCCACCAGTACGTCCGGTCCCATTACTGGGCCGACCAGCGCAACGGGACCAACTGGGCCGACCGGACCAACTGGGCCAGCCACCGGCCCCGTCAGCGAACCTGCCACCGCCATGACCGCCATGACCGCCGCCGTCCCCTTCAACCCGGACGACGACGATGACGAAGACGAGTACTCGCTCTCTGAGCTCCTCGCCATGGTTGAGCCCACGGGGCCCGCCAACACGTCCACGGGCAGTGCCGATGAAAAAAACAATGCCGACGCAGAAAGCAGTGCCGCCACCACCGCCACGCCTACGCCTTCCCCCCACGACGACCCCACCGGCACCCCCACTGCCGCCGTCACCGCACCCGACAATGACGTCGTCAGCACCGTTGGTGTTGTCAAAGTCCCCGTCTCCCCCGGCATCAACGGCGGCGAACACCCCCACCGCACCGACACCGCCGACCGCCTCGATACCGAATTCGAAGTCCAGCAACGGCCCGGCCGCCGCGTCGCCGACGGACTCGTCACCATCCCCTTCATCACCCCCTACGACCCCCTCGACGCCCTCCTCAGCAAGGAAAAAGTCGCCAAAGTCGCCGAACAAAAAGGCGTCCCCCTCCCCCGCCTCAAACCCGGCGACTGGGTAGGCGACCAATACGAAATCCAAGGCGTCATCGCCTACGGCGGCATGGGATGGATCTACATTGGCCGCGACCACAACGTCTCCGAACGCTGGGTCGTCTTCAAAGGCCTCCTCGACACCAACCGGGAAGAATCCCTCGAAGTCGCACGCGCCGAAAAAGAATTCCTCGCGCAGGTCACCCACCCCGGCATCGTCAACATCTACAACTTCGTCATCGACCACAACCCCGCCCACCACAGCGCAAACCAACCCGGCGACGCCGACTACATCGTCATGGAATACGTCGGCGGCCCCTCACTGCGCACTGTCCGCAACTCCAACCCTGGGCACGTCCTCGACGTCACCCTCGCCATCGGCTACATCCTAGAAGTCCTCCCCGCCCTCGACCACCTCCACTCCCTCGGGCTCGCCTACAACGACCTCAAACCCGAAAACATTATGCTCACCGAGGACCAGGTAAAGCTCATCGACATGGGAGCCGTCACCCCCATCGGAAAATTCGGCTACATCTACGGCACCCCCGGCTTCCAGGCCCCCGAAATCGCCACCAGCGGCCCCTCCATCGCCTCCGACATTTACACCGTCGGCCGCACCCTCGCCGCCCTCATTATGCGGCTCCCCCACGAAGACGGCGTCTACAAACCGGGCATCCCCTCCCCCACGGACGAGCCGCTCATGCATAAACATGACAGCCTCTACCGGCTCCTCCGCCGCGCCACCGACCCCAACCCGAAGCACCGCTTCACCTCCGCCACCGACATGTCCGTGCAGCTCATGGGTGTGCTACGGGAAATCCTCTCGGAGCGGGAAGGCCGCGAATACCCCTTCCTGTCCACCCAGTTCTCCCCCCAGCGCAACACCTTCGGCATCACCAAAGAGGTAGCCCGTACTGACTTCCTCCGCGACGGCCGTATGCACGACTTCCTCCTCAACCCCGAATCGCTGGCGGAAGCCCTCCCCCTCACACTCTCTGACCCAGACGACCCCGGCGCACAACTCATTACCGCCACCAGCTACTCCACCCCGCAGGAACGCATCGACCAGCTGATGTCCGCACTGCAAAACCCCAACTCCCCCGCCCGCCACTCCACCGAAGTACCCCTTGCCATCGTGCGCTCCTACATTGACCTGGGCGACCCCACCATGGCCAAAGACATCCTCACCCAGATGCATCCGCACATCCTGGACTGGCGCTACGAGTGGCACCAGGGCATCACCAGCCTGCTCAAACACCGCTACCGGTCCGCCTACCGGCACTTCGACAGAGTCCTCGACAGCCTCCCCGGCGAAACCGGCCCCAAGCTAGCCCTCGCCTCCACCTCCGAACTCATCGTGCAAGATGAGCCAGACATGTCCCTGGCAGAAAAGGAAGAATGGCAGGCCATCGCCCGCAGCTACTACCGCACCTGCTGGCGTTGCGACCACACCACCGTGTCAGCTGGCTTCGGTCTGGCGCGCCAGCTCAACCATCTGGGAGAGGTGGAGCAAGCTGTAGCTACACTGTCTGAGCTGCTCTCCAACAACCGCCACTACCCAACTGCCGTGCTGACAGCCGTCCTCATGATGGTGCGCCGCCCGCCCGCCGAGCTGACGGAGGACGCGCTGGTGAAGGCAGCCGACATGCTGTTGACGCTGCCGGAGACCGAACCCCGTATTCGGCAAATACGCATCGTGGTGTTGGAGGCGGCCCTGCGGTGGCTGCGCTACAACAAGCTGCGGCACGCCGAACACCACAAGACCATCTTCAACCTGCACTTCTCCCGCAATGGAGTGCGTGGCGGGCTGGAGCGGAGCCTGCGTATTATGGCTCGCAATGCCCCCACCCGGGTACACCGGTACCGCCTGGTGGATATGGCAAATACAGTGCGGCCGGTAACGCTCTTCTAAGAGCTCCCGGCAGCCCCCACCCGAGCGCGCTATTTCGCGAACGCGAGAGCCATCCGGGAAATCGCAAGCTCTTCGTTGGTGGGAACCACGATAGCCGTCACCTTGGACTCGGGGGTAGAGATAACACAAGGTTCCTTGAACTTGTGGTTATTGACCACTGGGTCAATCTGGATACCCAGCTCTTCCAACCCCTCCAGGCAAGATTCCCGCATTTCGGGGGAATTCTCACCAATGCCAGCGGTGAAAGCAATGACGTCCACGCCACCCAACTCCGCCATGTAGGCACCCAAGTAGTGCTTGAGGCGGGTGACGTAGACATCCCAACAGAGCTGACCTTTAGGGTCGTGGACAGCCATGAGGTCGTCCAGGGTACGCATATCAGACGTACCGATGAGAGCTTTCACACCGGATTCACGGTTGAGCATATGGTCCATCTCATCCACGGTGTAGCCGCCCTGCCGCATGAGGTGAAGCACCACGGAGGGGTCGATATCGCCACAGCGGCTACCCATGACCAGACCGCCCAGCGGGGTAAGCCCCATAGAGGTGTCAATCGGCTTGCCGTTCTTCACTGCGGAAACAGAGGCACCGTTACCCAGGTGCATGATGATCTGCCGCAGATTACTGGGATCGAGGTCGAGGAGTTTGGGAACCTGCTGGGAGACATATTGGTGACTCGTGCCATGAGCTCCGTAACGGCGAACCGCATAGGTGTCAGCAATATCCTGCGGAATGGGGAAGATGGCGGATGCTGCGGGGAGGTCAGCAAAGAACGCGGTATCAAATACGGCCACGTGGGGGACACTGGGGAGCAGCTTGCGGGCAACTTTCATACCCAGCACGTGGGCCGGATTGTGGAGAGGTGCCAGCGGGGAGAGACTCTCAATCTGGTCCATCACCGTGTCGTCAATTTCTACCGGCTCGCGGAAAAGGTTGCCACCTTGCACAACGCGGTGGCCAACAGCTACGACATCTTGCTCATCAAGGTTGAGTCCGACTTCCGCGAAGAGGTCGACAACGAGCTGCAGACCGATGCTGTGGTCGGGGATTGCGGCGGTGTGTTCGATCTTTTCTCCGTCGTGCTTGATGGAGTATTTGCCTTTCTCAAGGCCGATCTGGTCGACGAGGCCGGACGCGACGACGGCATCTGCACCTTCCAGAGCCGGGTTGATGAGCTGGTACTTGATGGAGGAAGAACCAGAGTTAATGACGAATACAGTGCTCAAGTGGGGCTCCTAAATGCTCTGAGCTTGGGTAGCAGTGACCGCGACGGTGTTGACGATGTCCTCCACGAGGGCGCCGCGGGAGAGGTCATTGATGGGTTTCTTGAGACCCTGCAGGATGGGTCCGACGGCGACAGCACCGGCAGTACGCTGCACTGCCTTATAGGTGTTGTTGCCGGTGTTGAGGTCGGGGAAGACCAGTACGGTGGCGCGTCCGGCGACAACTGAGTCGGGGGCCTTGGCAGCGCCGACGGTGGCGTCCACGGCCGCGTCGAACTGGATGGGACCGTCCACCGGGTACGGCATATCGCTGTCTTTGACGATGGCGACGGCTTCGCGCACCTTGTCGACGTCCGCGCCGGAGCCGGAGGTGCCGGTGGAGTAGGACAGGAGGGCGACGCGGGGTTCTACGCCGAACTGGCTGGCGGTCTCGGCGGAGGAGATGGCGATGTCAGCGAGCTGGGCGGGGGTGGGGTCGATGTTGACGGCGCAGTCGCCGAAGGCCAGCACGTAGTCCTCCAGGCACATGAGGAAGATGGAGGAGACGGTGGCGACGCCGGGCTTGGTCTTGATGATTTCGAAGCTGGGACGGATGGTGTGGGCGGTGGTGTGGGCGGCGCCAGAGACCATGCCGTCGGCTTTGCCGAGGTGGACCATCATGGTGGCGAAGTAGCTGATGTCCTTCATCTTTTCGCGCGCGTCATCAATGCTGATGCCCTTGTGTTTGCGCAGCTGGAAGTAGGTTTCTGCGAACTCTTCCAGACCGTCGTAGTGGGCGGGGTCGAGCAGTGTGGCGGCGGAGAGGTCGAGTCCAAGCTGCTTGGCGCGGGTGAGGATGGAGTCTGGGTCGCCCAGGATGGTGAGGTCGGCGAAGCCTTCGTGGAGGATGATGTCGGCGGCTTCGAGGATGCGGTCGTCGTCACCTTCCGGCAGCACGATGTGCTTCTTGTCCGCTTTGGCCCGCTGGAGCAGCTGGTACTGGAACATTTGGGGGGTGACGGAGGTGGGTGCGGGGGTGGCGAGGAGGTCGTCCAGCGGGGTGGCGTCGAACCAGTCGGTGGCGAATTCTTGTGCTTTGGCCAACTTGTGGGTAGCGCTGGTGCGCAGTACACCGCGGGTGTTGTCGATGGTGGTGGCGGTGGCGTAGGTGCCCAGTTGGGTGCTGAGGATGGGAACCTGGGTGTTGGCCTTGGCCATCTCGAGTTGTTCGGGGGTGGGTTCGACACTGGCGGTCCAGATGATGCCGACGATATTGGCGGTTTCTGGATTGTCCTGGTTGGCGAGCAGGGTGGCGATGGTGCTTTCGCGGTCGGCGGGGACGACGACGATGGAGTCTTCGGAGATGTGGTCGAGGATGCGCTGTGAGGTGACGCCTGCGACGGTGACGGCGAGGGCTTCATTGTTGAGCAGCTCGGGGTCGACGTCGTTGATGGGGGTGGCGTTGACGGCACGCTGGAGCTCGGAGACGGTGGGGGCGTGCAGGAGCGGAATTTCGGGGGTGGTGAGGACGGGGAGGTTGAGGGCGTCCCCGAAGGAGTCCCGGATTTCCTGTGCGAGCTCTTGGTAGTTGTCGCCGTCGGCGGGGATCCGGTTGACGATGAGGGCGGCCGGGTTCTGGTGGTTCTTGCGGAGGTGTTGGACGGCGGCGAAGCAGATGGAGCGGAGGGTGGTGACGTCGCGGTCGCGGAGGCTTTCGACGAGGAGGAGGCGGGCACCCAGGTTCATGGCGATTTGGCCGTTGAGGTCGAATTCGTCGGCCATGCCGGTGGAGTAGTCGCTGCCGAGGACGACGACGATGTCACATTTGGCTTGGATGGCGTCGAAGCGGGAGATGATGGTGGAAAGCGCGGTGTTACGGTCTTCCAGCAGATCAAGGTAGTTGACGCCGGTGCAGTCCTGGTAGGTGAGGTCGGCGTTGCTGATCTCGGTGAGGGCCTGCAGCATGGGGTCCCCTTGTTCGGAGGGGATGACGCTGGCGGGGAGGATGGGGTTCACCGGGCGGAAAATGCCGACGGTGTATCCGGCGTCCTTCAGGCCGTAGATAAGAGCTGCGGTAATGATGGAGGTGCCGGCGTTGGCTGCCGATGCCATGACGTAGAAGGGGGCTTGGTTCCGCTCCATAGAAGTCACCGATTCCTTGCGTTTCAAGAGTTGTGCGGATTTGTCGCGTGGCGACACTGTCGTTGTCGTAAATTAGCTATAGCTCGGGTGTCTTGTGGATCCCCGCGTTGCGCCCTTAGCGCTTATTCTAGTGAGCACGATTAGCTACAGACGAATTTTCTTGGCGTGCACTCTGTGCCCTGCAGTGTGTCTGCTCGGTTGGGTGTGTTTGTCGCGGTGTGGAACTGCTCGTTGCGGCGTGGTCTATTCGAATACACACTGTTCTGGTGATCTCTACCAGAAGCTAGCTTTTTCGCTGCGACCTGAGACAATAGAGATATGACAACGAAAGACAAGACGGCACGAGTGAGTGCAGGTTCTGCCGAAAATATGGAGGAGGACTCCGCATTGAAGAAGCAGCAGGACAAAAAAGAGGAGAAAAAGGACACGTCATCGTCTGTGAAGTGGAACTTCCTGACTGACATGGATGGCGTTCTGATTAAAGAGAACAAGCCCGTTGAGGGCGCTGAAAAGTTCCTTAAAGAGTTGCAGGACAACGACACCAACTACATGGTGTTGACGAACAACTCGATTTTTACGCCGCGCGATCTGTCCGCCCGGCTTGCCCTCAGCGGCATTGACATTCCCGCGGAGCGCATCTGGACCTCCGCGCTGGCCACCGCCGCCTTCTTGGATGAGCAAAATCCTTATGGCACTGCCTATGTGGTGGGCGAAACCGGACTCACCACCGCCATCCACGAAGCTGGCTACATTCTGACCGACACCAACCCCGACTATGTGGTGTTGGGCGAAACCCGCACGTACAGCTTCGAGGCCATTACGAAGGCCATCAACCTCATTATTAAAGGTGCCAAGTTCATCTGCACCAACCCTGATAACACGGGTCCCGCCCCGGAGGGTGTACTGCCGGCAACCGGTTCGGTCGCATCTCTCATCATGGCGTCCACCGGCAAAGAGCCCTACTACATTGGCAAGCCGAACCCGATGATGATGCGGTCCGCGCTGCGCGCGATGGGTGCACACTCCGAGGAGACCATTATGATTGGCGACCGGATGGACACAGATGTGAAGTCTGGCTTGGAAGCTGGCATGCACACGTTCCTGGTGCTCTCCGGTATCTCGGATGTGAAGGAAGCGAACAGCTGGCCCTACCGTGCCAGCCGCATTATTGATTCGGTTGGGGCACTGGTGGGCCACACGAAGGATCCGCTGAGTGTGGAGGATTCCGACCTGGTCAAGGACTAGCGGAACACTACCCCGGAGACGGCGAGGGCCTGCGCACTACTGCGCAGGCCTGTGCTTTATCTGGGCTCTTCGCTAGCGGAAGAGGCAGGTGTTGTCCCAGATGTGGGTGAAGTTCTGCGGAAGCTCGTTGATGAGGTCTTCATTGTCGGTGACGACGATGGTGTCCCGCCGCTTCGCCACATTCTCCAATACCATCTTCTGTACGAGGGACGCCGAGTCGCTTTCTGCGTCGAGGGTGTGGAAGTAGCTTTGGGCGGTGTAGGGCAGTGCGTGGTCTTCCTGTGCACCCACAATTTTTCCACCGAGTACGACGGTGCAGTGGGCAGTCCAGTAGAAGCCGGGTTCGTCCACGATGTTGGCGTAGCCGTCTTCGTCGATGAAGTCCATGTTGTGGCGGCGACGCCACACCCAGGGGCGACTCTTCGCAATTTTCCCCAGCATATGGTCGGCTTTGCTGCGTCGGCTCTGCCACCAGTGGGTGTCGCGGCCGGCATAGACGGATTCGCCGTCCACAATGAGGTCCGCTTCGATGGTCTGAAGCCCGGTCCAGGCGTGGGCGAACCCGGGGATGAGTTCGAGTTGGGAGACGTCGTCTTCGGAGAGCCAGGCGAGTTCTTCGGATTCTTCGTCTGCTTCGTAGTCGGCAGGTGCGTTGAGGTCGGCGACGACGGTGGTGTAGGTCCACAGGCCGCGTTCCATGTCGACGCGTTCGAAGTAGCGGTCACCGTTGCGGGCAACGCGGTCTCCGAGGGGGTTGAAGTCGCGGGTGAGGCGTTTGATGTAGTGCATGCCGGCGGTGGGTCCGTACCAGCGGGCGCGGGCAGGGTCGACGGTAATGTGGGTTTCTTCGTAGACTTCCCGAAGGGCTCCGGTTACTGGAGTTTCGTGGGAGTCGATGGCGCCGCCAGGGAGACCCCACGTGCCGCCGGCGTTGGTCCATTGTGCGCGGTGCTGCATGAGAATGAGGGGGGTGCCGTCTTCAGCGGGGGCACGGAGGAGAAGTCCGGCTGCGCCGAAAACCCCCCAGCGATGCTCGTCTTGGGGGCCAATGCACATTCCATCGCCATCATGATCCACGATGCCTACTTTACTGGTGAGAGAGGTGGGAGCGGACTATTCGTGGGTTCCGTTCGCTGCTGGCTGCAATTTTACCCCGAAAATGGGGGGAAATTACCAGCGACCCCCACCGGAGCGCGTGTGTGGGGGCCGCTGATATCTTGTGACGAACGAGGAGGAGTATCTGCCCTTACTCCATCTCGCACTACTTATATTAGGGTAGGCTAACCTACTAGCGCAAGTCCTCTGTTAAACTTTTTGAAAAAAGTTTTCTTGCCCTCTTCTGTAGAATAGAAACCACAACTGACCTCGAATGTAGAAGAAGTGACTATGACCCGACCTATTCGCGTCGCCATCATTGGTTCTGGCCCTGCCGGCATTTACGCCTCGGACTGCCTCATGAAGTCCGCCGCCGCCCAGGACCCCGGCGTGAGTATTGACATCCTCGAACGCATGCCCGCCCCCTTCGGACTCATCCGCTACGGTGTCGCCCCCGACCACCCGCGCATCAAGGGCATCGTCAGCTCCCTGCACCAGGTCCTCAACAAGCCTCAGGTGCGCTTCTTCGGCAACGTAGAGTTCGGCACCGACGCCACCCTAGACGACCTGCTCCAGTACTACGACGGCGTCATCTTCGCCACCGGCGCCAAAGCAGACCGCGCCCTCGACATCCCCGGCATCGACCTGGACGGCTCCTTCGGGGCAGCCGAATTCGTCGCCTGGTACGACGGTCAGCCGGAATTCCCCCGCGAGTGGCCCCTCGAGGCCGAAAAGGTCGCCGTGGTTGGTGTCGGCAACGTCTCCCTAGACGTCTCCCGCATCCTCGGCAAGACCGCCGAAGAACTCCTCGTCACCGAGATCCCCGACAACGTCTACGCGGGTCTCAAAGCATCCAAGGTGAAGGAAGTCCACGTCTTCGGCCGTCGCGGCCCCGCCCAGGCCAAGTACACCCCGGTTGAACTGCGCGAACTCGACCACTCTCCCAACGTCCAGGTACTCGTCGACCCCGAGGACATCGACTACGACGAAGCATCCGAGGAAGCCCGCCGCGCCGCCAAGGCAACCGATATGGTGTGCACCACCCTCGAGAACTACGCCATGCGTGACGAGGACCCCAACCCGAACATCCGCAAGATCTACATTCACCTCTTCGAATCGCCCGTAGAAATCCTGGGCGAAAACGGCAAGGTCGTAGGGCTCCGCACCGAACGCATGGAGCTCAACGGACAGGGCGGCGTCACCGGCACCGGCAAGATGACGGACTGGGAGGTCGGCCAGGTTTACCGCGCGGTCGGCTACCTGTCCTCTGCTCTGCCCGGCATCCCCTTCAACCACACGTTGGGCACTATCGACAATGTGGCGGGACGCGTCATCGACCAGACCGGTGAACACATTGCCCCGCTGTACACCACTGGCTGGGTGAAGCGTGGCCCGGTGGGCCTCATCGGCAACACCAAGTCCGACGCTAACGAGACCGTGCAGAACCTGCTGGACGATTGGGCCAGCGGCAAGCTGAACGAGCCTGCCCACCCGGCTCCCGAAGAGGCCGAGGCCTGGCTGGATAGCCTGCCGAAGAAGGTCACCGACTGGTCCGGCTGGTACCGTCTGGATGCCCACGAGAAGCGGCGCGGCGCAGAAGAAGGCCGCGAGCGGAAGAAGATCGTGGAGTGGGAAGAGATGGTTGAGGCTGCTCACGACATGGATATTGAGGACGAAGCCCAAGCTAACCGCCAAGGCAAGGGCGCACGCTAACAGCATTTCCACCAGACATCTCTCATCAGTGAAGGAGCGAGATATGACTACTGCTGTTGTTGTTCTTATTGATGGTTTCGAGGAGATTGAAGCTCTGGCCACCGTGGATATTCTGCGGCGCGGCGGAGTGGACGTCACCACCGCTTCCCTGACCGATTCACAGGTGGTGACGGGTGGCCACAACATTCCGGTACAGGCGGACGCAATGTTCGCCGACGTGGATGCGCAGGGCGCGGATGTGCTCATCATCCCCGGTGGTACCACCGCATTCGACGATCACGAAGGCCTAAAGAAGGAAGTCGTGGCCCGCGCAGAGGCCGACAAGTATGTGGCCGCGATCTGCGCTGCCCCCATGGTGCTGGGTGGGCTGGGCTTGCTGAAGGGCAAGAACGCAACCTGCTACCCGGGTTTCGAGAAGTACTGCGAGGGTGCAGTCATTCTGGATGCTCCCGCGGTGGTGGATGGCAAGATCATCACCGGCCATGGCCCCGGCTGGGCGCTGGAGTTCGCGCTGTCTATTCTGGCTGAGGTGGTCTCGGTGGAGAAGTCGGCCGAGGTTCGCAGTGGACTGCTGCTGGATGGCCCCAACGTTCCCTAGCAGAGCTTCTCACAGAGCGCCGAACGGAGATCCATCCTGATCCGGTGCCCTTCGCGCGCCGCCGTCCTGATAGCTTCATCACCATACGACCCTGGTAGCACATGCTGCCAGGGTCGTTTGTGGTTGGGTGCGGAGAGTGCGGAGCGGGGGTGGTTAAGGGCCGCTCGCCGTGCTTAGAGGATGCTGCGGCGCCCTTGGAGGGCACGGCCGAGGGTGAGTTCGTCGGCGAACTCGATGTCCCCACCCATGGACAGGCCGGTGGCCAGGCGGGTGATGGTGAGGTCGGGGAAGTCTTTGAGGATGCGGGCCAGGTAGCTGGCGGTGGCTTCGCCGACGGTATTGGGGTTGGTGGCCAGGATTACTTCGCTGATGTGGATAGTGGTGGGGTCCCCGTTGTGGTCTTCAACGGGCTGGCCGATGCGGGTGAGGAGGTTGCGGATGTTGAGTTGGTCGGGGCCGATGCCTTTAAGGGGGTCGAGTGCGCCACCGAGGACGTGGTAGCGGCCATGGAATTCGCGGGTGCGTTCAATGGCTTGCACGTCTTTGGATTCTTCGACGACGCAGATGACGTCGAGGTCTCGTTTGGGGTCGGCGCAGATGCTGCAGGTGTCGGTTTCGGAGACGTTGCCGCAGATGTGGCAGTAGGTGACGCCGTTGCGGAGGGCGGCAACGGCATTGGCAAGGCGGTCGATAGTCTCTGGCTCTTGGTTGAGGAGGTGGAAGGCGATGCGTTGGGCGCCTTTGGGCCCGACTCCGGGGAGACGTCCGAGCTCGTCGATGAGGTTTTGGACGGGTCCTTCGTACACTACTTATCCTCCAAGAGCGTGGCGCCCAGGGTTTCTTGCAGGCGTTCAATGGCGATGTCGACGGCGCTGCGGTGGTCGAGATTCTGCTGGGTGGGGTCGGCGGCGTCGGCCAACATTTCGGCCAGGGCGTCCTCGTCGCTGGAGCCGCTGTCCTCCGTCTGCCCACTGGGAACCTGACCGCTGGGTGGCGGATCACTGGATGACGGATCACTGTGCGACGGCATACCGGGGGCGGGTGCAGCACCGTTCGCGGGTGCCGCACTACCGGCTGGTGTGGTGACGGCCTGCGGGCCGGTGGGGGTGCCGGCTGCTGAGGTTGCGGTGGCGGGGGCAGCCTTGCTGGAGCGCCGAGGGACCTTCGGCGCGGTGAACTTATGGGCTTTTCCCGCTGTCCCGCCCCCGTTCTGGGGTGCGGGGGAGTTGGCGGCTCCGCGGGCGGCATCCTGGCCGGTGAGGCAACGCACATGCACCTGCACACCCATTGTTTGGGCGATTGCCTCGGTGAGGATAGTGAGGTGACGTGGTTCGTTGATGCGGCTGACCAGTGGGCCAGAGGTGTGGCTGATGGACAGTTGGGCACTGTCGGGCTGGTAGTCGATGACGCGGGCGGTGGCCAGCATGACGTCGAGGGTGCGGGAGGCAGGCCGGACAGCGTTGCGGATGGCGACCCACTGGGAGGAGAAATCCTCTGCCGTGAAGTCGGCGGCAGCAACCGCAGCGGGGGACGCCTGCTCTTCTGGCGTACTGGACGCGGGAGCTGATGCGGGAGCTGATGTAGCAGCCGCAGAAGCCGTCGCGGCCTCTTCCGAGGGTTCATTAGCGGGTTCAGGGGTGACGGGGGCCCGCCGCGGGGAGGCACCACTACTTCTCTGCAGGTCGGCACTGGTACTCCCCTGCTGGGAGGCAGCCTTCTTCTTGGCTTGACGCTCCGCCATCAGGGCGCGGGCGCGGGCGGCACCTTCGGCAGCACTATGGGCGGCCTCGGCTCGGGACACCCGGGGGGCGGGCGAATCCTCCTCCGGGGCGGCGAAGCCCACAGGTTCGACTCCTCCGTCACCGGCCATATCGCCGGCATCCCCCGTGGCCATCGCAGTGGCGGTGCCGTCACCCTGCCGAGCAGCATCAGCAGACTGCGGTACCGAAGAGGTGGGGGAAATCCGTGACCCCACACCACGTTCCAGCTGCTCTACCCGCTGTAGCAGCGCCTCGTAGGAGTCGTCGACGGCGGGCAGCAGCATCCGGGCAGCCATAATCTCCAGCAACAGCCGCGGGGAGGTGGCACCGCGCATGTCATTGAGGCCGGTGCTCAGTACATCGGCGAAGCGGGTGGCGGTGGCGGGGCCAAGTTCCTTCGCCTGGGCGAGCATCCGCTCCATCTGGTCGGCGGGGGCATCAACCAGCCCAGAATCCGCCGCGTCCTGCACGGACTGCAGCATAATGAGGTCGCGGAAGCGGTCCAGCAGGTCGCTGGTGAAACGGCGCGGGTCGTGCCCAGCAGAAATAACACGCTCGATGGTGCTGAACATGCCCGGCCGGTCCGCCGTAGCCAAGGCCTCCACCGCATCATCAATTAGGGCAATGTCGGTGGCCCCCAGGAGTGCCAGCGCATTGTGGTAGGTAATGCCCTCGGACCCAGACCCGGCCAACAGCTGATCCAGCACCGACAGTGCGTCACGTGGGGAGCCGCCACCGGCACGAATAACCAGCGGGTAGACCGCCGGATCCACCTTCACCCCTTCCTGCTCGCAGATACGCTCCAACAGGCCGCGCATGGCGTTGGGAGCGAGCAGGCGGAACGGATAGTGGTGCGTACGAGACTTAATAGTGGGGAGGACCTTCTCCGGCTCCGTGGTGGCGAAGATAAAAATGAGGTGCTCCGGCGGCTCCTCCACGATCTTCAGCAGGGCGTTGAAGCCAGCGGAGGTGACCATATGCGCCTCGTCAATGATGAAGACGCGGTAGCGGGACTCGGCGGGGGCGTAGAAGGCGCGGTCGCGCAGGTCGCGGGCATCATCCACACCTCCGTGGGAGGCGGCATCCAGCTCGGTGACGTCGAGGTTGCCGGAACCGCCCGGCGCCAATGCGAGGCAGGAGGGGCACTTCCCGCAGGGAGTGCTGGTGGGGCCTTCAGCGCAGTTGAGGGAGCGGGCGAGGATGCGGGCGGAGGAGGTTTTACCGGTACCGCGTGGGCCGGAGAACAAGTAGGCATGGTTAATGTGGCCGCTGTCCAGGGCCTGCATCAGCGGTTCAGTTACATGCTCTTGCCCGACTACTTCCGCGAAGGTAGCGGGACGGTACTTATGGTAAAGCGCCACGCATTAGAGCCTACCCGGCTGGTGCGACAAACGGGATTATTAGGGTTGCCGGCCTCGCCACCTGGGCTTTAGCCGGCACCGTCACCGGCCAAAAATTTTTTAAAGTTTTTTCAAAAGGTGCCGAAAGCACTGTTACCGCAGGTGGAATAGGGTTTTTAGGGGTTGATGGGTCCCTGTGGGGAAAGTAGCTCCCCCATGAGCCGCACACATCCTCCATACTGTGCGCACTTCTAGACCACCCAGGAGTAAAAGCATGGTTTATTCAGGATTCGGTGGCGAGCAACAGAATGCCCAGCCCACACCACCCAGCGGCGAGACCTCTCCTCTCTCCGCCTACCCGCCAGCCCCCGACGGGTCTCCTACCGCTCCCGACGGCTCCCCTACAGCCCCCGACGAGTTTCCCGCAGCTCCCCCAGTTAATCCTGAACCCGCCGAACGTCCCTTCCTCCTCCCCGACGACGTTGACGAACCGGCCCCCTTCCCCGACTCATTCGAAGCCGTCTTCCCGGCCGCGCACAAAAACACCACGCCCCCGCCCTTCGTCAACCCCTACACCCCTTACCTGGGAGGCGACGGTTTCCCCGGTAGCACCGGTGCCCCCGGCATGGGGGACGTCCCCGCGGGCAACATGGCCGGCACGGGAGGCATAGCCAGCATGGGAGCCATGGGAGCCATGGGAGGCCCCACAAGTGCGTTAGGTGTCGGCATGCCCGGAACCACCCCGCCGGGTGGACTGAATCCGCTCTCCCCCACCTCCACCACCGGAGCTGCCAACAACACCGTCAACAACCTGCAGCTGCTACAACAGAAGAAAGCCACGCCCCGCTCGGGCTGGCGCAAATTCATCTACAAGGCCACCGGCGGCGCCATCAACCCCGGCCCCTCCTCAGACGAGAAAGAGCTGGAGGCGCTGGAAGAGCGCGTCCGCCAACCTGTCCGCGGAGACTACCGCATTGCCTGCCTGTCCCTGAAGGGCGGCGTCGGCAAAACCACCACCACTATTGGCTTGGGTTCCACCTTCGCATCCCTACGCGGCGACCGCATTATTGCTATCGACGCGAACCCGGACTTGGGCACCCTCGCCCAGCGTGTCCCCCAGCAGACCAACTCAACGGTCCGCGACCTCCTGGAGGACCCATCCATCCGCCGCTACTCCGATGTGCGCGCCCACACTTCACAGGCCCGCTCCCGCCTGGAAGTGCTGGCCTCGGAATCCGATCCGGCAATTAGCGAAGCGTTCTCGGAGCGAGACTACCGCCGCACCATCGACATTCTGCAATCCTTCTACAACATCATTCTCACCGACTGCGGTACCGGCCTGATGCATGACGCTATGCGCGGCGTGCTCGACCTGGCCGATTCCCTGGTGCTGGTCTCGTCACCCGCCATTGACGGTGCACGAAGCGCCTGGGCCACTCTAAATTGGTTGGACGCCCACGGCTACCAGCATTTGGTGGAGCGCACCGTGGTGGCGATCTGCTCCAGCCGGGCCGGCTCCGCCAGCATTGATATGGACCAGCTGCGGGCAACGTTCAACCAGCGCTGCGCCGCCGTCCACCTGATTCCCTTCGATGAGCATCTGGCGGAGGGCGCAGAGGTGGATATTGACCAGATGAGTAAGGGCGCCTGCCGCGCCTTCATTGAGCTTGCCGCTTCCGTGGCGGACGGGTTTTCACAAACTCTCGTCCCGTCCAGTGTGAACCGGCGGGGGTGGCCCTTGGTGATGTGAGGAAAGCCCCGGTCATATTGGAGAGTACGACCGGGGCTTTCTGCTATTTCTTTATGTACTTGTGGGGGCTGCGTGAGTTGAGTTAGGCAGCGAGCGCCTTCTCGAGGGCGGCCTTCAGCACGCAGGTAGCAACACCATCCATAGCGACGGTGACCTCCTCCAGCGGGGGCAGGGAGGGGGCGAGACGGATGTTGGTCTCGTTCGGGTCCTCACCCTTCGGGTAGGCAGAGCCGGCGCCGGTGAGCTTGATGCCAGCTTCGGCGGCGAGGGCAACGACGCGCTTGGCAGTACCGGGCACCACATTGAGGGAAATGAAGTATCCACCCTTCGGCTCAGTCCAGGAGGCCACCTCGTACTCGCCCAGGCGATCGGCAAGGATCCGCTCCACCGCATCGAACTTGGGGGCGAGGATGCCCTTGTGCTTCAGCATGTGGGCCTTAACGGCGGCAGCGTCACCGAAGAAACGGGCGTGGGCCAGCTGGTTGACCTTGTTCGGGCCAATTGTGGCGATACCCAGGTACCTCTTGTACCAGGCCAGGTTGGCGGGGGAGGTGTTGAGGAAGCTCACACCAGCACCCGCGAAAGTGACCTTGGAGGAGGAGGTGAGCTGGAAGACGCGGCCCTCGTTGCCGGCGTCCGCAGCCATCTGCACGATCGGCAGAATCTCCGGGAACTCGTCGGTGAGGGTGTGGATGCAGTACGCGTTGTCCCACATGATGGTGAAGTCGGGGGCGGCGGTCTTCATGGAGACCAGCTTCTCGGCCACCTCGCGGGAGGTGACGGCACCGTCCGGGTTGGCGAACACGGGAACGAGCCACATGCCCTTAATGGCAGGGTCGTTCGCGACGAGTTCAGCGATAGCGTCGGCATCGGGGCCGTCTTCGTTCATGGGGACCTGGATCATTTCGAAGCCCAGGGTCTCGGTGATGGCGAAGTGGCGGTCGTAGCCGGGGACAGGGCAGATCCACTTAAGGGTCTCTTCCTTCACCCACGGCTGGGGGCTGGTGGGGAGGCCGTGCAGCATGGCGAAGGTCAGCACGTAGTGCATGATCTCCAGGCTGGCATTGTTTTCGGAGATGATCTCCTCGACGGGAACTCCGAGGAGTTCGGCCCAGATGGCACGAATGGACTTCAGGCCAGCCAGGTTCCCGTAGTTTCGAATGTCGGTACCGTCTTCATCCTTGGTGGAGCCTTCACCGGGCAGCGTCAGGAGACCGTTGGAGAGGTCGAGCTGCTGGGCGGAAGGCTTACCGCGAGTGAGATCCAGTGCGAGGTTCTTGCCCTTAAATTCTTCGTAGCGGGCGTTGATCTCTTGGGAAAGAGCTTCCAGCTCTTCGCGGCTCATGGTCGACAGTGACATGAGAGGCCTTTCTGAAAATGGGCACAAAAAAAGCGGGCCCCGCGCACCCGCCAGAGCCCGCTGACCCTTGCTGCCTTCCGGCCCTGGGGGGATTCACAGGATGGACGCCGCGCGGTGCCCACCTATAGTTTAGCGGTTCTCCCCCATTCATGGGAATTCAAATCTGAGACAGCCCCCAGCGGGTGATCACTCACACCACCAGGGGCTGTTTCTCTGCGTGTGGTTACAGTTTACGCCTTTCCACAGAAAAACAAAGTTTCCTCTGCGCACGCGTCGCACCAGCACCCGTCACCCCACCGTGGACAACAACCATTCCCGCACCTCGTCCACCGTTTTCCCCCGCGCCAACTCAGAGCGGAGCGTCATCCCGCCGCCCCCGGCACGCTTCGCCAACCGCTCCCCGTGGGCATCCTGCATGAGCGGCACATGCCGATAGGTGACAGGTTCCACCCCCAACAGATGCGCCAGATACGCCTGCCGGGGGGCCGAGGACAGCAAGTCCGCCCCGCGCACCACCTGGTCCACGCCCTGGGCGGCATCATCCACCACCACAGCCAAGTTGTAGGCCCACACGCCATCACCCCGGCGCAGCACCACATCATCCACCACACCGGTGTAGGGCTGGGGATGGCCAGGCCGGGCACCGTCCACCGCACACTCCTCCCACACCGTCCACTCCGACACCTGCGCCCGCAAGCGCAGCGCGGGCTGGCGGAAATTATCGGAAGCCGCAAGCTGTGCACGTTTCGCGGCTCGTTGCTCCTCCGTCAGATCCCGGCAGGTGCCGGGGTAGGAGCCAGGTGGGGAATGGGGCGCCCGGGGAGCCTCCAGGATTTCCCGGCGGGAACAGTAGCACTCGTACACCAGCCCCTGGGCCGCCAGTTGGTCGACAGCTGCCTGGTAGGCGGCGTGACGCTGCGACTGCCACATTGTCTCGCCTTCCCACTCGATGCCCAGGGCGGCAAGGTCGGCGAGCTGCCGCTCCGCCACCTCCGCAGAGCAACGCTGCTGGTCCAGATCCTCCACACGCATGCGGAAACTGCGCCCTGTGCTGCGGGCGGCGTCATAGGCCAGCAGTGCAGTGCGCAGATTTCCTAGGTGGAGGTCCCCCGAAGGTGTGGGGGCGAAACGTCCAGCTCCCATGGAGTCGAGTCTACCGCGGGGCGAGACTGGAGTTAGTTGGTGGTGCCGGCAGAGTCGTTGGGGCTGGTGGTACCAATGCCGGTGGTAGCAGTGCCAGCGGTACCGATGCCAGCGGTACCAGTGCCGGTGGCGGCATCGGAGGTAGCAATGCCGAGCTTGCGTTCCCACACGTAGGAGACAATGGTCGCGACAATGGCGGAGCCTACACCGGCCAATGGCCAGATAATCCAACTGGTGTCCCAGCTATCGGTGAGGAAGCTGATGGCCAAGTAGATGAAAACAATGGACATCCAGTAGATGCCCATGATGGGACCCACCTTGGAGTGAAGAAGCTTCTTCCTGGGGCTCCGGTCGCCGTCCTGCAGAAGCTCCCAGTAGGCGCCCTTGACAATATGGTTGTAGACGAAGAGAAACACGGCGACGGCGGCAACAGCGAAGCCCAAGGCCACAAAAGTACTATCGTTCAGGCCAGTGGTGCTTGCCAGTAGATCGGACACCACAAAGAGGATGAGGGCGACGATAGAGAGCACCAGACCAGTGACCAGGTTGGTGGTGTGGGCGGGCTGGAAGGCAGCCAAACGTTCCTTCGCCATACCCTCTACTCCGTAGGCGCTTTCAAAGGGTTCCTTCTCCATCCACTTCCACTGCTTAGTGCGATTGTTGTTGATGATGAAGATGGCGACGGCTACCGCAACCACCAGGGCAGCGACGGCGAAACTCAGCGGCCCACGTGCGTTGGCGGCAAGACCCGGCCAGTCGGAAATGAAAATGAGGAGAGCCAACGCCAAGGCGCACAGCATTCCACCCACGGCGACAGGACGTGCCGAGGCGAGCCGAGCGGAGAGGTACTGGTTTGCCTCCTCCATGCTGATTTTGCGGAGAGGGCTGTCCTGGAAGGTACCGGCATCCGCGAGTGTGGGTACGTCGTAGTCGTCGCGAATGAGGTAGTCGGTGGAGACGCCGAAGATCTCACTGAGGGTAAGGATGCGGTCGAGTTCGGGAGTGCTTTGTGCAGCCTCCCACTTGGAGATGGCTTGGCGGCTGACGCCAACTCTCTCGGCTAGTTCTTCCTGGGACCAGCCGTTCTGTTTGCGGAGCTCGATGATCTTGTCGGCGAGAATCATGAGAATCAATCCTCCTCGTGTGCGGGAAAGGGAACAGAGCGGTCACGGTGATGCGAAGCTCTTACGTCTCAATTCTCCGGAGGATCCCAGTTGCACTCCACCAAGCACACCTTGAACTTTCGCAACCAGCGGTTGCATTATTCGTTTCCGCTGGTAGCAAAGGTGGATTTCGCAGTTGATGAACTACTGTACAGGCGCTGACGAGGACGGTGTAACCACTTGCACAGTACTAGTGGTAGCCCCCGGAAGTTGGTTCTGATCCTTCCGCCAAGGGATGTAGATAGCCAAGAACAACACGAAAATGAGCACCAGCGTGGTCATCATTGCCGCAAAGATCTTGTTGATGTTGCGGGCGCGCTGCTTATCGGCGGCCTCAATCGCGGCGATCTCTTCGGGAGTCTGGGGAGCCTCTTCCATCTCGTTGAGGTCGATGGCATCTGCTGCTGACGGTTCAGCAGCCTGCTGGGCGTCGTCATCAACGGGGCGGGGAGTGAGATTGTCGTCAGTCATTGGAGCCTTCCCTGGGTGCACACCTCGGCAGTGGCAGCCCACTCTATCTCTATGGCACATGCTACCTGGCACCCTCACCAACTGTTAGGGCAATTGACGTGACGTTCCCAACCCCAGAACCGAGCACATGACAGTGTCCTGCCACGTCTTCCCTCCTTACCCGAGGGGAACAGTGCAAACGAGGGCTCAGTATGACGGCAACCCTCGTCTGTGAGAGAATGAACAGTCCCCCGATAGTAGCCGATTTGTGAGGGTAGGCTACACTGTCTCTGTGACTATTCGTCAAGGTTATGCCCCGCTCCTCACTCGGCACCACCGCCCCTCCCTGGAAGGAGCTGCTATGTCTGACTCTCCCTGCCTGCTCTCCGACCTTAAACCCGGCGACAGCGCCACCATCGTCTCCATCGCCAACGACGCCCCCGACTCTATCCGGCGTCGCCTCAGCGACCTCGGCTTCGCCCCCGGCACAGCCATCACCATGACGCGCCGCGCCCCCATGGGCGACCCCAGCATGTTCCGCCTTCGCGACTACAACATCTGCCTCCGCAAGAGCGAAGCCAAACAACTCCACGTCACCCCCGTAGCCCTCTAACCCGCAACCCGCTAGCCCACAGCGCACCAGCCGCGCAGCAACCGCACTGCGCACGCCACACACAACCTCATCGACCACCAGGTCGCACCCACGTTGTTGACGGCACAACTACACAAAAGAGGAGGCACAATGGCCGACTGCCACAACCCCGATGCACACACCCATAGGACACCACACGGGAAGAAGGGGACAAGTGCAGCCACAGCCCTAGCCGACGACACCACCCGCATCGCCCTCATTGGCTCCCCCAACGCCGGCAAAACCTCCGTCTTCAATAAACTCACCGGTCTCAACTCCAAAACCGGAAACTATCCTGGCATCACCGTCAGCCACACCGAGGGACATGTCACTCCCAACGTCATCCTCGAAGACCTCCCCGGCACCTACTCCCTTGACCCCATCAGCCCTGACGAAAAAGTCGTCACCGACGTCCTGGCCGGCCAACTCGAGGGCGTCCCCTCCCCCCAAGCCCTCCTCATCGTCGTCGATTCCACCACCCTGCACCGCTCCCTCAACCTCGTCGCTCAAGCCCTCTCCCTCGGCCTCCCCTCCGCCGTCGCCCTCACCATGACCGACGAACTCGAAAAACTCGGCGGCGACCTCGACCTCGCCGCTCTTTCCCAAGGCCTCGGCGTTCCCGTAGTCGGTGTCGTCGGCAACCGCAAAAAAGGGTTCGCGGAACTCCGCGCTCTCGTCGAAAACCCCACCGGCTGGCCCGTCCCTGTCGTCGCCCCACCCGCCGAACCCGGCCCGGAACGCGAATCCTGGACGCACTCCATGCTCACCCTCGCCCACTATGTGGCCCCGCAGGAAAACGTCACTACCAGCAAAGTAGACAAGGTGCTGCTCCACCCCGTGTTCGGCACCCTGTTCTTCTTCCTCATCATGTTCCTCTTCTTCCAGGTGATCTTCACCGTCGCCGCCCCCTTCCAAGGGTGGATTGAGGACTTCTTCGGCTGGTTAGGGGAACTCAGCGCCGCCCACATCTCCAACCCGCTGCTCTCCAGCTTCGTCAACACCGCCCTCATTGGCGGCGTTGGTGGCGTCCTCGTGTTCGTGCCGCAGATTCTGCTGCTCTTCCTCCTCATCAGCCTCATGGAAAACGTGGGATACATGTCCCGCGCCGCCTACTTAATGGACCGCGTCATGGCTAGCGCCGGTCTGGAAGGACGCGCGTTCGTCGCCCTGCTCTCCAGCGTGGCCTGCGCCGTCCCCGGCATTATGGCCACCCGCACCATGCCGTCCTCCAAGGACCGCATCGCCACCATCATGGCCGCACCCCTCATGACCTGCTCCGCCCGCCTCCCCGTCTACCTGCTGCTGGTGGGTATGCTGGTGGACCCCGGCCAGCGAGTCGGCCCCTTCTCCGTCCAAGGCATCGCCCTCTTCGGCCTCTACGTGCTAGGTGGGGCGAGTGCCATGTTCGCCGCCTGGGCGTTCAAACGCACCAGCCTGAAAAGCACACTGCTGCCCTTCTACATGGAGATGCCACCCTACCGCATCCCCACCGGCAAAACCGTGCTCTCCGACATGTGGAAATCCACCAGCATGTTCCTTCGCAAAGTTGGGCGCATCATCCTGGTGGCTACCATCGTCATCTGGGCCCTCATGAACATACCCCCCCAACAGCAGACTATTGATGAACAGCATATGGACGAAACGCAGGCGGTACAATACACCATCGACCACTCCGCAGCCGCTACCGTCGGTAAAGCAGTGGAACCCGTCTTCAGCCCGCTCGGCTTCGACTGGCGCATCACCATCGGCCTGATTGGTTCCCTCGCCGCCCGTGAAGTTTTCGTGGCCACCATGGGGCAGACCGCGGCAGCCGCCGACCCCGACAACCCCACCGATGCGCTGAAGAAAATGACGTTCACGGAAGGCCCACATGAGGGCGAGAAGGTGTTCACCACGCCCACCATTGTGGCCCTCCTCGTGTTCTTCGCCTACGCCCTGCAATGCATGTCCACCGTGGGTGCCATCAGATCGGAAACAAACTCGTGGAAGTGGCCCCTCATTGCGCTGGGCTACACACTAGTGATGGCCTGGGTGCTGGCATTCATCGCTAGATGGGCGACCATCGGCATCATGGCCATATAGCCGCACCGATTGGCCCCACTGTGAGCGCACCGCTACTGTTCTACCCGCGCACTACTCCCGACCCACTCGTCCTCGAGTGGGTGGTGGGCCCTGGCCTGGTGCGGTTCAGTTGGTCTGGTGGGGTAACGGAAGGGCGTGACCTGGCTACACAAGGGGCACTACCGGAGCAAATTCTGGGCTACCTAGAGCGCGGCGAACTAGCTCACCTCAGCCTGGCGCCGGGACTCATCACCACCACACTGCCAGCTGACGGGTCCTGGCAGGAGAAAAACACGGAAGGAACTGCGCTGGCGACGCGACTGCGCCGCGACCTCTTCGCCGTCCTCTCCACCCCCAACGAGCAGGGTGAACTAGGCTGGCCCACCGGCACCCTAGACGTGCCAACCCTGGGGGGCAGTACCGATGCGGAGTTGCGGACGGCGGTGAAGGAACTGTTGGGGGGTGCAGCCGGGGATTTCGCCGCCTCACATGGTGGCAGTATGCGACTGGCCAGCGTGCAAGATGGGGTAGTGCGCATTGAGATGGGTGGGGCATGCCGAAACTGCCCGGCGATCGGCCGCACCCTACTGTTCCATGTCGATAGGCAGCTGCGGCCCTACTTCCCCAACTTGGTGCGGGTAGAGGAAAGCCGCTAGCTGAGCAGGCAGTTCTTCAGAAAGATTGATTTTTAGACAGATGAAATAGCTTTCACCCAGCGCGGTCGGAAGTTGTAATATTCGCCATTGATAGACTGACGTATATATCTCTTAGAGTCTCAACTATATGGCATCCGTAACACTACTCCTGCGGGTTCTACGGGCGCGGTCTGCGAAGGCGAAATGAAGTTGACTACCACAGCCCTCGATGCTCAGCGTGAAGCCTCCATCACTGCTACTGCGTTCGATAATCTGCTAGCCCAGTATCGGGAAATGTCAGACTCCGAACGAGCTAAGGGCAACTATTTTGAGGAGCTAACGTGCCATTACCTGCTGAATGCCCCTGAGATGAGTGGACAGTTCGAGGCCGTGTATCTGGGGCGGGATTTGCCTTGCCGCCCAGACCAACCAGATACCGGAATTGACCTGGTTGTTGCTATTGATCGTGAGGATATGCCTACTGACGGCATTGTCACGGCTGCCGCACCTGCGGTGGCGGTCCAGTGTAAGTGTTATGCGCCGGGTAAACGCCTACAACAACACGACGTGGATTCTTTTCTCTCTGCTTCCGGTAAGGAGCCGTTTAAGCGTCGCATTTACGTCGATACGACAGGAGCTCAATGGGGGTCTAATGCCGAAAATACGATTCAGGATCAGACGAAGCAGATCACGCGGATTAGTCTTGCCGATTTTAGAAATCCCGATATCGCCTGGCCCACTTACCAGTTGGAAAACCCGGAAATTGTGCCCGAGCTGCAACCGCGTAAGAGGCTGCGTGAGCACCAGGTAAAGGCTATCCGCGACGTGTTTGCTGGTTTCACAGAACACGATCGGGGCATCCTTGTGATGGCGTGCGGCACCGGTAAAACTTTTACTTCTCTCAAGATTGCGGAGAGGGTAGTGGCGGAGTGCGGCGGCAGTGCCCGCATTATGTTTATGGTGCCGTCGCTGGCGCTAATGAGCCAGACGTTGCACGAGTGGAGTGCTGAAGTTGAGGTGCCTTTCTCTGCCTGGAGTGTGTGCTCGGACGTAAAAGTTAACCGTAGACGCCAATCACCGAGTGATCTTACCGACATCGCCACTGTGGATCTCAAAATTCCGCCGACGACGGATGCGGCGAAACTAGCACAGTCTCTCAACCGGCGTCGTGACGATGAGGGGCTACAGATAGTTTTTGCGACCTACCAGTCCATTGATATTGTGCACCAGGCGCAGGAGCTCGCTGGTAGCGAGTGGCGTAACTTCGACCTTATTATCTGCGATGAAGCACACCGCACTACTGGTGTCACCCTGAGCGGCGAAGACGAGTCTGCTTTCACCCGAGTTCACGATAACAACTATATTCGCGCTGGTAAACGCCTGTATATGACGGCTACTCCGCGTATCTTCCAGTCAAATGTGAAGAACATTGCAAAGGAAAAGGACGCAGTTCTCACGTCGATGGATGATGAATCTATCTACGGCCCTGTGTTCCATCGGCTGGGGTTTGGCGAGGCGGTGGATCGAAAGCTGCTGACTGACTACAAAGTGGTAGTGCTTGCTGTCCCGGAAAACCAGATCATTCACTTCAGCGAAGAGACCGAAGCGCTCTACAGATTCACACGGAATACTGAGGAAGAAGGAGAGAAACGAAGTGACCATCACCTTCAAACCCCTGTGGAAACTCCTCATCGACCATGACATAACCCGGGAAGACCTCCGCCACCAAACCGGCTTATCGCCAGCCACCATCGCCGAGCTCGGCCGTGGCGGTAACGTCACCACTGACGTCCTCGCACAGATCTGCCAAGCACTCAAATGCGACATCGCCAAGATTCGCGAGGTCGCCCCGAACGAATAGGAGATCGCACAATGATCCGCGCTACACGCGAATATAACGAAACCGTCACCCCAAACGACTTTGAGATCAAACGGCTGCGTGCAGCCTTGCCGGAGTATTTCGACAAAAATGGTGCATTCATGCTCGACAGGTTCCAAGAGAGCCTCAAAGCGGACAACGTCAGCATCACCAAGGAAGGCTACGAGCTTAAATTCCTCGGGAAATCGTATGCAAAGTACTTGACCTCCACAGATACCGAAACCGTTGTTGTCCCAGACCTCGCCCACAACAGCCAACCGGAGAACAAGAACTCGGAAAACCTCTACATCGTTGGCGACAACCTAGATGCGCTCAAACATCTCCTAGGCTCATACACAGGCCAGGTCAAGTGCATCTACATCGACCCGCCCTACAACACAGGTTCCGACGGGTTCGTTTACAACGACGATTTTGGATTCACGCCCGCACAGCTCGTCGACAAAATCGGACTCAGCGAAGACGAAGCTGGACGAGTGCTGGACCTCCAAGGCAAGTCCTCGCACTCAGCATGGCTGACCTTTATGTACCCACGACTGCAGCTCGCTAAAGAACTCCTCTCCGATGATGGCGCTGTATTCATTTCGATAGATGATAATGAATACTTCAATTTGAAAGGGGTTTGCGATGAAGTCTTTGGCGAACAGAACTGCGTTTCCACAGTAGTAGTCCAAACGAATCCGCGAGGGAGAACTTTTGATCGGTTTGTTGCTAAGACTCATGAATATTTATTGGCTTATACAAAGACCGATTCCCCTGATGCAATGTCCTTGATTACAAAGACCGAGAACGCTCTAGCGTCATACAAGAACAAGGATGATAATGGGACCTACCGCCTCTTAGAGCTACGCAACCGCAATCCCATCTTCAACCGGCAAAACCGTCCGAATCTGTTTTTCCCTTTCTACGCAGACCCAGACACCTGTGAAGTCTCGCTGTTCAAGCAGGGAACCTTTACTTTGGAGATTATCCCGCAGAACTCAAAAGGGATCGACGGATGCTGGACTTGGAGTAAAAAGAGGGCTGAAGAATTCGGTCATTTGCTTGTTGCCAGACAAGCCACTACTGGAAAATGGAGCGTTTTCCGAAAAGACTACCTTGACGAAACCTCTTCCACTACAAAGGCGAAAGCATTGTGGCTCGAATCAGGGCTCAATCACGAGCGTGGAAAGGAGCGGGTGCGCGACTTATTCCAAGGACTGGCGCCATTTAGCTTTCCCAAATCTACTGATTACGTAAAAAAGGTCCTTGAGCTCGGCGCTGCCGAACCCGGTTCAGTTGTGCTTGATTTTTTCTCCGGTTCTGCGACCACAGCAGATGCATTACTAGAACTAAATGCTAACGATAATCGCCAAAGATCCTTCATTCTCGTTCAACTCCCGGAATTGGTCGCTGAGTCTGAAGAAGCGTTCGCAATGGGTTATCGCACAATTGATGAGATTGGTCGTGAGCGAATTAAGCGTGCTGCGGCGAAGATCAAGGAGGAGACGGGCGCGGAGATTGATTATGGGTTCCGTTTGTATCGTTTGGAGGAGCCATCTGGTCAGGTGTTGGATCAGTTGGAGAGTTTTGATCCGGCGACTGCTGATGCGTTGTTTGCTGGGGATTATGTCTCGAAGTTCGATCTGGATGGGACGCCGGGGCATGACACGGTGTTGGCGACGTGGCTTGTGGAGGACGGCTACGGGCTAACAACGTCTGCTGAGAAGGTTAGGCTGGAGAGCTACGAGCTTGATGTGTGTGGTGACTCCGGCTACGTCATTGACACTGGGTTGACGAGCGACGATGTGGTGGCTCTTGTCCGTCTGGTGGAGACTGGCGCGCTCGGGTTGTCTCGGATCGTGGTGTTCGGTTATTCAGTTAAGTTCTCGGTGATGCATGAGCTGAAGAAGAATCTGGCTGTGTTGAAGTCCGGCAAGACCGTTGACGTGATCGAGAGGTTCTAGCTGATGCAGATTAGGCTTCAAACTCTCGACCATCAGCAGCGCGCGTTGGATGCAGCGACTGGGGTGTTTGCGGATGTTGATTTTAGTTTCTCGTCGCCCTCGGAGGCGAATCCCGTCTTTGACGTTGGGGATCCAAAGATCACGCATAATATTGTTCAACTACAGGCTGGGGCTGTCGATGACGTGGCAGCTGTGCCATGTGCGTGGCGTACCCGCACGGACGATGGAGTGTTGGGTGTGGATATCAAGATGGAGACTGGTACTGGTAAGACCTTGGTGTACACGCAGTTGATGTTCGAACTGAACCGGCTTTATGGGTTCCACAAGTTCATCGTTTTGGTGCCGTCGACGCCGATTAAGGAAGGCACCCGCGCTTTCATCAAGGCCGATTATGCCCGACAGTATTTCGATGACACCTACGGAGGTCGTTTCAAACTGGACCTTGAGGTGCTTGATCCGCAGAAGCGCCGCAAGGGCCGTAAAATGTTCCCTTCGGCGATCTCGAACTTTGTGCAGGCTTCCAGGCTGACCAAAGGTCGTATTAGCGCCTTGTTGATGACCGATGGGATGTTACTGTCGAAAGCGACAATGGCGACAGTCTATGACCAAACTGTGTTAGGCATGTCGAGCCAGCCCTATGAAGCTTTGGCGATGACTCGTCCAGTGGTGATCATTGACGAGCCGCACAGGTTCCGACGTGAGAACAAGGCCTACCAAGTCTTACTCGAGCAGATCCAACCGCAAGCGATTTTTCGGTTCGGAGCAACGTTCCCGAACCTCGACAAGTCCGGCGCAACGGATTACAACAACCTCGTGTTCAACCTTGGATCGGTTGAAGCGTTCAACGACCAGCTCGTCAAGGGTGTGGCGATCCAATATCCGCAAGATGACGGTAGTGAATCTGCACGTGTGAAGCTTACTAGCATGTCGCGTTCGAAACCAAAAAGTGCTACGTTCAACAACCTTGACACGGGCAAGTCCATCACACTGCGAGTCGGGGAATCTCTCGGCGATATCGATGGCGACTTCGCCGGGGTCACGGTTGAGGGCGTGGGCAAGACAGAGAACGCGCTGATCAAATCAGGCGTCACGTTATCGAACGGGCAGATCCTCGCTCCGGGCGATATTTTGGCTAGCCGCGTGTACTCAGAGACCTACCAGAGTCTGATGATGAAACAAGCACTCGATAACCACTTTGAAGCCGAGTGGGAGAACTTCCGACGCTCCACCAAAGTCAAGACACTCACCTTGTTCTTCATCGACTCGATCGAGTCTTACCGTGGTGAGGATGGGCCAGGACATTTACGTGCACGGTTCCACGAACTTCTCACTACAAAACTGAATGAGCAGATCGATAAGCACAAGAACGACACATCAGCGGTTGGTCAAGAATACGTCGACTATCTGCGTGCGTCGCTGGCGGATGTGGCGGCAACTAACGGTGGCTACTTTGCGGCGGATAATTCCTCAAGCGATGAAGCAATCCAGGCCGAGGTCGATCAGATTCTGCGGGACAAGCAGTCGTTGTTGTCATTCACACACTCGGACGGCACGCCTAATATCATGCGGTTCATTTTTTCGAAATGGACGCTGCGCGAGGGGTGGGATAACCCGAACGTTTTCCAGATTGTCAAACTGCGCTCCTCGGGCTCAGAAATCTCTAAGCTGCAAGAAGTCGGACGTGGTCTGCGTTTGCCCGTGGATGTGAGCGGTACCCGGCTCGCGAATGAGCAGTTCTACCTCACCTACCTGATCGACTACACCGAGAAGTCGTTCGCTAATTCATTGATCGGCGAGATCAACTCTGATGTCGCCGTGGTAACCCCGTCGGTGAAGGAGCTCTTGCCCAAGGTCGCTGCAGAGCTTGGTATGAGCGAAGACGATTTGTTCTTCGACTTGTGGCGAACCTACAAGCTCATCGACCGTGACTACAACGTGCTGGAGGGCAAGCAAGAAGAACTATTCGTCCGCTACCCGCAGTTCAACGCAGGCAAGCTCAAGCCCGACAAGGTTGTCATGAACAAGTCGAAGACCAAGGTGGGTATCCGCCCTGGGCGCTACGCTGAACTCAAAGACCTGTGGGAGGCTGTTAACGCCAAGTACTACCTGCGCCTCGAAGACCTCACCGAACAGGAAATCGCTACCTGTATCGACAGCATTTTGGACTCAGGAATCTACACTGCTCAGACTGGACGATTCACACAAGAGACAATCGAGCGTGACAACGATGGCGAGCTGATCGCAAAAACATCAACAAAGGCTGTGTTTTCCATTGATGAGACGCTCACCTATGGGGACTGGCTTAAAGGTGCCTATCTACAAACCTACCTACCACTCCAGGCAATCAACGCTGGTCTTGTTCGCTACAACGCGAAGCATCCGCTACCAGAGGGATTCTTTAACAAGGCCACGCTGGCTAGGTTCGTCGCACAGTTCCACGAGTGGATGCAACGCGAGTTCATCAACCGATTCTCCTACACTCGTATCGACGCGCCACTGGGAGCCACAGCACTGACCGAACCAGACGGGCAGCCGCTACGCGACATCGTCCAAGGCAACATCGGTATCTACCGTGATGCCAGCGCGAACGTGCCAGACAAGTTCCTCTACGACGCGTTCGTCTACGACTCACCGAAAGAAAAAGACAACATCCAAGACTCCGATGCGCTCGACGAGGTCGTCGTCTATGGCAAGATACCCAGGCGGTCTATTCGCGTACCAGTTTATTTCGGTGGCACTACAAGCCCGGACTTCATGTACGTGCTCAAAGGTACAGACGGCAAAATGTCGCTGAACTTCGTCATCGAAACCAAAGACGTCAACGCACAGTCTGATCTACGTGAGTCAGAAAAGCTCCGGTTCAAGGCGGCCAAGAAGTTCTTCGAATCCATCAGTGACGAGGACATTAACGTCCAATTCTCCCCGCAACTCAAGCACGACGACATAGCTAACCTTATCAAACAGGTGGTGGCCCAGTGACAAGACTATCGAAGGTACAAATACTGGGTTATCGGAGATTCAGGGAGTTTACGTTTGAGCCCACACCTGGAATCAACATCATCGTTGGCGGAAATGAAGCTGGCAAATCCACGCTCATTGAAGCGATAACACTGGCACTCACCGGACACGTCAATGGTTCGCGAGCTACGGATGGTCTCAACCCGTATTGGTTCAATCAACAACTGGTGAGTGAGTTCTTCACTAAAGACCCTCTGGATCGCAACCACCAGACCGCTCCAGAATTTCGTATCGACGTTTACCTCGATACGGAGAAGAGAGAACTACAGAAGCTTCGGGGCGTCAATAACATGGCAAATGAAGATTCTGTAGGGCTCTCTATATGGGCACATCCCGACCCCGAATATACGCAAGAACTCAACGAGTATTTCAAACAGGAGGGCTGCCCCGAGGTCTTACCAGCCGAATATTACGTCGTCGAATGGTTAAATTTTGCAGGATTTCCAGTCTTGCGCCGACCGAAAGACCTGATTGTTTCACTAATCGACAGTCGCACGATCCGATCCGAGCGTGGTATCGACTACTACACGAGACAAATCCTTGAAACACGGCTTGATCCCAAGGACCGGAGCAAAGTAGCTGTAGAGCACCGAAAACTCCGAGCGACACTCGGCCGTGATGTTTTGCAGGAGTTAAACAACACACTTTCTGATGAAAGTCACTCAATCCCTGGAACAGCGGTTGGTTTGCAAGTTGATCAATCACGTTCGGCTTCATGGGAAAGCACATTGATTCCAGACATTGATTCCGTTCCACTGTCAATGGCAGGACAAGGAAATCAGTCTGTGGCGAAAACGATTCTTGCGCTGGGGAGAAATGCCAATGAGAACAGCCTAATCTTTATTGAGGAACCAGAGAATCACCTCAGCCATACGCGGATGCGTCAGCTCATTTCCTACATCCAAGAGGCTTCTCACGGCCGACAGGTATTCATTACAACGCATAGCTCCTATATCCTAAACCGACTTGGACTCGACCAAATCACTCTGATCTCTGATGGGCATCCGGCGCGGTTCGACTCCCTTGAAAGCGAAACAATTCGATATTTTCAAAAACTCTCCGGGTTCGACACACTTCGATTGATTCTCGCGGACCTCATGGTCGTCGTCGAGGGGCCATCAGACGAAATCGTCTTTAATAGGTTCTTTTACGATTATTTCGGACGAGAACCTCTGGACTGCGGAGTTGACGTTATGGCAGTTAACGGTGTCTCATTCAAACGATGTTTCGAGCTGGCCAAATTACTACATAAACCGCTGTTTGCACTTAGGGACAACGACGGACATTCCATAGAACATTGGCAAAATGAATTCGGGGATTATCTCGAAAAAGGAAAGCGCTACATTTTCATCGGCGACCCAGACTTGGGAAACACGCTTGAGCCTCAAATTGAAAGCGCAGAAAACAACGCCATGCTGAAACAGATTTTCCCAAAGGTCGGGCTAGATCCCATTGCGTTGTGGATGCAAAAGACTGGAAATAAAACTAAGTCGGCTTTGGCAATCGCAGAATCGGAACACACTTTGAATCCACCTGTATATTTCAAAGAAGCGTTCACTGCTATCGAGAAGATAATCGGAGCGCAGCCATGAAGCACCATTTCATTCATGCATGTGCTGGGTCAGGAAAGACTCAGCACCTCATTAACCACTGCGCTCAAGGAAAGACTGATACACGGAAATTTATTCTCACGTTGACACTTGCCGGTCAAGACGAAATTGTAGGACGTCTCAGAACTAACACAGCTCAATTTAAATCTTTCCCCGAGGTATCGGGATGGTATGCCTTTCTCGTACATCACGTGGTCCACCCCTACTTGCCCTTAGCTTTTCCCAAGCAGAGGATCAATGGTTTCATCTTTGATGCCGGTAAGGCACGTGAAAATATTCGGTACAAAAAGAAAACCGACCCACGGAGATACTTCACCACAAACGGACTCGTGTACAAAGATCATCTGGAAGAACTTGCCGCACAGATCATGATTAAGGCCAATGGCCTTGTAGAGAATCGTCTCTCGCAAATATATGACGAGATACTTATCGATGAAGCCCAGGACATCAGCCGCAGCGGTTTAGATGTCATCGCTCAGCTCCTCAAGCAGGACGATGTTCGATGCCTAATTGTTGGAGACAGTCGCCAATCATTACTCGATAGCAGCCTGTCATCTACCAGAAACAAAGGAGCGGATCGTCAAAACCTTATCCATTGGTATCGAGAGTTCGAGAAGCAAGGACGTCTCCAAATCGAGGAAGTAACCAAAACGTATCGATTCAACCAGGCTATTGCTGACTTCTCGGACACTATCTTTCCTGAAAGCCTCGAATTCGCTCCAACCGTATCGTTGATGCAAGAGCACTCATCTCATAACGGCGTCTTCCTTGTTGCAAAACAAGACCTCGAAAATTACTACACTGCCTTTAAGCCAACCGTCTTGCACTACTCAAAAACATCGTGGAAAGATCAAGCCGCACTTCACCCCATCAACTTTGGAGTCGCAAAGGGACGCACCTATGAACGCGTTATGATCCTTACAACAAAACCCATTCAGGATTTCTGCCTCAAGAACCAGCAACTCAACGGCAAAAGCGCCTGTTCATTTTACGTGGCAGTAACACGCGCCAAGTACTCTGTCGCAATTGTTGTTGATACACCACGTGAGAAGCTGCCTTCAGAACCACCTGCGACTCTCACAGTATGGGCACCAGAGGAATGTTAACAACCTTTTGACGCTTTCCCACACCTTTTGACGCTCCACGTTCAGGAAAGAAGCGTGGGTGCACAACCGTGTCCGGTCACTACACAATGTGCACCTCAACATGGGAAATCATGGGAGGGCGACTCACGTAACTGCGAGCACCATGTAAGCCTCGACCGAGCTTTCGCTTGTTACAGCGCTATTTCACGCCTCAAGCGCGTACTCGCGCACACGATCATTTTGTATCAATGTCTTATTCCAATGTTTCATCGCCACTACTCGGATGGGGGCCTGGCGTTGGCGTTGTACAGTTCCAAGTTCGCCTGGAAATCCCCAATGCCCTCCATATGGCCTTCACCTTCGCATAGCTGGAATGTATCTGTCAGCGTGATACCGGGGAATTCCACATACTCATCGTCGTAGCCTTGTTCCTTGCGGATTTGGTGGTAGACCTGCTCAATGTTGATGGAAGCAATGTAGTGGCTGAATAGCACAATCTCGTTAGCGAAGATTTCGTGCAAATATCTGTGCTCCAACTGCTCTGGGGTGATGATGCCACTTTGCAGGAGGCGGTTAACAAAAGTACCTGTACCCAGGAAAGGCTCGGGAATGGGAGCGGATTGATACAAAACAGTTCGGTAGATGGTTGCCGAAACATAGCTGAAATGGCTTTTGACTAGGTAAAACTTGATGTCGCATGCGTTTGCGATTGAGTACTGAGAATCGACTCGATGAGGTGAGCGTACCGGTTGCTAGATAAGCGTACCGGTTGCTAGATAGCTGACGATACGCACTACCCCCGTAACTCGAGAGACAACGTGCCGCCAAATGGTTTTATTTATGGCAAAAGTGTGATCTTGCTCTGCCAATCTTTTGTGCCGCGTTCAGTGTCGAGACACTTTTGGCCGGGAACCCGCCGTATTCAGGGAAACAGTCAAGTGCGAACGACAACAACCAGAACCTGAAATACCCAATGTTGGATAGCCGAATTGAGCAAACTTACGCAGCCTGCTCGACTGCGACCAACAAAAATAATCTCTACGCTCCGTACTCCCGCGCACTTCGCTGGGCATCCGTCCGTATTGGTGACGAAGGCGTGATTGCGTTCATTCCGAACTCCAACTTCATTGACGGTAATACTGCAGACGGTGTGAGACTGACCTTGCGAGAAGAATTCAGCGACATTTACGTGTATAACCTGCGAGGTGCAATTAACGGGAAGATAGGCGATGCTGCAAAGCGCGAGGGAGGTAATGTCTTCAACATTAAAACAAGCGTTGCCATCAGTGTTCTATTAAAAACTAAGAATCACACTGGTTCTGCCCGCATCCATTATGCCGAGATGGTGGATAGAGCAAAAGCACAGGAAAAGCTCGATGCCCTTAACAACTCAAAATCCATTACAGGAACAGTCTTCAATCCAATCACGCCCAATGAGCACGGCGACTGGATCAACCAACGCGACGATTCCTATGGTGAGTTCCAAGCAATCGGGGATAAGAAGACCAAAGGGAAGAGCAATACACCCGCGATCTTCCAGCTCTACTCTGGCGGTCTAAAAACAAACCGCGATTCGTGGTGCTACAACTTCTCACGCACAGCAGTCCAGGAAAAAATGCAACGGATGATTGCTAACTATAATGCCGAAGTTGAAGCCGGACGCACACCAGAAACAGCGAATTACGAAGCCAACTATGTTTCCTGGGGGAGGGAATCTTAACAAAGACCTCATTAAAGGGATTACACATTCATTCCTGTCTGGTGCATTACAACAATCAATTTACCGACCCTTCTGTAAGCAAACAGTCTATTTCGATCGCTCAATGAATGAACGCGTCTACCAGCTACCGCAGATTTTCCCTACTCCTAAGCAGCCGAATATGGACGTCAATTTGCCAGCCGGACCCTCTGCACAATATTTTATGCCAATTATGTACGACATGCCCCCTGCGCTTACTCCCAATGGGGGTAATCAATTTTTCCCTCTTTCCAAATGGGACAGAGTCGAAAATGACTCGATATTTTCACTAACAGATTCGACGGATGGGTCCGACAACTGCAACGGATTTACAGAGTTCTCGGATGGCTTTGATTTCCATAAGCACATCGGCAAACAGATACCAGTAGAAATTGATGGCTATCGTTGCCGAGACAACATTACCGATGCCACGCTCAGCACATATCGTCGTCACTACAAGGATGAGAGTATTAGCAAAGAGGACATTTTCTTTTACGTGTATGCGCTCCTGTATCACCCGGACTACCGCTCCCGCTACGAAGCTAACTTGAAGAAAATGCTGCCACACATCCCAAAGGTGGCAAACTTCTGGAGCTACGCACAAGTCGGCAGAGAACTAGCCGCACTACACGTGAATTACGAGACTGTCGAAGCCTGGCCAACCGTCGCGTTACGGTGGGCGGACAACACCCCAGATGACGAATGGGACAAGTATCATGTCCAACGACCAGCATGGGGCAAGAAGAAAGGCAGCCGAGGTAAAGACTTTAGTACCCTAGTCTACAACGATTACCTCACTTTTACCGGTATCCCTGTTGAAGCAAACGACTACGAGATTGGTGGTCGTAGCCCACTGGGGTGGGTAATCGATCAATACGAGGTGACCACTAATAACGATAGTGGCATTCGTAACGACCCAAACGACTACTGCCGCGAAATTGGCGACCCGGCATATATCGCAAAGTTGATTCCTTCGCTGGTAACCGTCTTTATGAAAACACAGGAGCTTATTGCCAGCCTGCTGGAGTTCGTAATTGACGAAGAGCAGTAACGCATAGACGATGCATTACTTCCAGATTTAGTAAGTACTCGTTGCACCAAAATAAGCTGGCAGGATGCCCACCAATTTGCCAGCCCCAATTACCTACTATTTTACTGAGGAGCTAAAACAACTAATTCCGATTTTGTAGTCAGACTCAGGATCTATTACCGCTTCCAGTCTCCTTGCGAAGTCTAAACTTTTTTCCTTGCTGCCCTGGAAGCTAGCCACATTGTAGAAAGCAACTAGCATTGCCTTTTTATGGCACTGGCTAATTTTCTTGTGGAACAAGCCTTCCTTTTTAGGTGTACTGGTTGTCGGTCTCATCCACAGCCGTGACTGATGCGCAACAAGGTTCCGCAAAGAACGAAGTGATTCCATCCCCGCTGGGAATCGCTTAGCTGGGATACCCATATCGCCTGCAATTGCCCGCCAAACTCGATCCTTATCGTCGCTGCTAGCATCGCAACGCTGTATAAGTTTCACTAACCGTCCAAGGGAGAAACTATCTACTACAGACCATAGAGGTAGCTCCTCACAAAGACTTCGGCACAGCTCCCAATTATCGGCTTTACATCTTCTCGGAGGTTCTTGGTTGTGACTTTTAGCAGCATTGGACAGCCGCTCTACGACAAAAGCTTCATTGTATTCGAGGATGTCGGTCATTAGCCCATAAGCTAAGTAATCGTTTGTGTATTCTCCTCCCAAATCCAGGTAACTTTCGTAGTCCAAAAATGACCCACACGAGTCAAACTTCTGGCAGTATTCCTGAACGAGAAAGTGCCTCAGAAGCCACTCCGCATTCCGAATGCCCGAGTAAAGAATTTCGGAAACCTGACTATCAACGTCAATAAGCCTGAACACTCTAGATGGGAGCTTCGCTCCCCGTAACCTTTGACAATTGTGAAGTTCTCTGAAATTCATTGCGTAGCCCAGGAAGTAATGAAAGTTCATTGAACTAAGGCGGTCTACGTCATCCTCAGATAAGCTATCCCGCAAAAAGTAGCCTTTTCTATAGAGGTACTCAACCCGGTCTTCAACTGATAAGAACGGGACGGGGTCCGGCATATTTGAACTCCTCAGAAAAAGGATGTGCCCCAGGGACCTTCCGATCTCTGAGGCACATCAGGGCCACTGCAGCGGGACGCTTCCGTGAGAGGCGGCTGCGGGAACTGTTATCTACGAGTCTAATATCAAAAGTTAGCCATATCAATCTTTGCGCAAACAAAATTGCGCAGCAGAAACCGCGGAGATAACACATAACTGCACGTCAGATGCTTATCAACAATAGAACATGGGTCTAACGCATCTATGCAAAAGATCCCCAGATATTATAACTGGGGATCTTCCTCACTGGCGGAGGATGCGGGATTTGAACCCGCGAGGAGCTATAAACCCCAACCCGCGTTCCAGGCGAGCGCCATAGGCCACTAGGCGAATCCTCCGGAGGAGAGTTTACCGGGACTTTCCCCATTTGCCCAAATCCCGTAGCAAACAGCACCAACGCATAGCGGGCACAGCTACAAGCAACGCCGATATGCCGCGCGAACAGCACTAAGACACGCCTGTGGCCTGGGCTTTCCACAAAGCACAGCGAGCAGGGATAATGGCAGCGTGACAACATCCTCGCCCCAAAACAACCCGCCCAAAAACACTGCCCACGGCAAACCACCCAAAGGCACCCCCGTCGAAGACACCTCGAACCAACCCCCCCAGCCGGCTGCCACCCAACCCAAAAGCGCCCCGTCGAAGGCTGTATTCGCCCGCACCACCAGTAGTTATGTGATGCCACTGGCAGTATTTTTTGTGGCGGTCATGATGATCTCTACGCTGACGGGCACGAAGGGGGTTCAGCTGGGCCCCCTCAATACCGATGGGGCGTTCTACCTGTTTCCGTTGGCCTATGTGTTGGGTGATGTTATCAGCGAGGTGTACGGTTTCCGCACTATGCGGCGTGTGGTGTGGGTGGGGTTCGCAGCACTCATCCTGATGAGCCTCTGCATGTGGATCACCATTGAGTTGCCCGCCGCCAGTTTCTACACACACCAGGATGCGTTTGTCGCGGTGGCGGGTGTGGTGCCGCAGATTCTGGGCGCCAGCCTAGCTGGCTACCTGGTGGGGGAGATTATGAACTCGTGGGTGCTGGTCAAGATCAAGGAGCGCACTGGGGAGAAGAGCCTGTGGGCTCGTCTTATTGGTTCCACTATGGTGGGAGAACTGGCGGATACGCTGATCTTTTGCAGTATTGCGGCGTCCGCTATTGGCATTAGCACTGGCCGGGACTTCCTCAACTATGTGGTGGTGGGGTACTTGTGGAAGACCTGCGCAGAGATTGTCGTTATGCCGCTCACTTATCAGGTTGTGAGGTGGATTAAGCGCCGCGAGCCCAGCTACCAGGCTGCCCTCGAAGAGTTGCCCAGCTAGCGGGCGTTCGCGCGCGTTGGCAGCAGTAGCAGCAGTAGCAGCCTCTCCCCTTCTCTTCTCCGACACTCCCTCCGACGCGCCCGTAACAGAGCAGCTACTAACGGGCACCGCCGTAGTAGCGGCCCAGCACTTCCGCCTTGTACTCCCAGTAGGTGCCGTTCTCCATGGCCTCCCGGATGCCGTCCACCAGCTGCACAATAAAGAACAGGTTGTGGATGGTGCAGAGGGTTTGGCCCAGCTTCTCCCCCGATTTCAGTAGGTGGCGCAGGTAGGCGCGGCTGTAATTCTGTGAGGTGTAGGAGGCCAACTCCGGGTCAATGGGGCGGAAGTCCCGCTTGAACTTGGCGGCCACCAGGTTCATCCGGCCATCTCTGGTGTAGACACCACCGTGGCGGCCCAACCGGCTGGGTGCTACGCAGTCGAAGGTGTCGGCACCGTTTTCCACGGCAGTAAAAATATCATCCGGTTCGGAGATACCCAGCAGGTGGCGCGGCTTGTCCTCGGGAAGTTCTTGGTTGCACCAGCCCACAATGGTGCCCAGGTTTTCCTTCTGGAGGGCACCGCCGATGCCGAAGCCGCCGAAGCCTACCCCACCCCGTTCTTCTGATTCGACGGAGAGTTGTTGGAGGTCGCGGCAGGCTTTCCGGCGGAGGTCTTCATATTGTGCGCCTTGGATAACACCCCAGAGGGCCTGCGGGGGGCGGTGGGTGCGTTCTGCCGTCAAGCGGCTGTGTTCCACCAGGCAGCGTTCCGCCCACAGGCGTGTGCGTTCCAGGGCCTCCTCCTGATAGCCGCGGGAGTTGAGGAGCGTCGTCAGCTCGTCGAAGGCGAAGATGATGTCTGCGCCCAGGTGGTGCTGGATCTGCATGGACACTTCGGGGGTGAAGCGGTGCAGGGAGCCGTCGAGGTGGGAGCGGAAGGTGACGCCGTCGTCGTCCACATTGGCCATGCGTTCTTTGCCTTTGCGGACTTCACCGTCGCGGTCGGTGCCGGCAAATTCGGCGGCCAGCACTTTTTTGAAGCCGGAGCCGAGGGAAAGAACCTGGAAGCCGCCGGAGTCGGTGTAGGTGGGGCCGTCCCAGTTCATGAAGGAAGCGATGCCGCCGGCCTCGTCCACAATGTCGGGGCCGGGTTGGAGGTAGAGGTGGTAGGCGTTGCCGAGGACGGCCTGTGCGCCGGTGGAGCGGATCTGCTCGGGGGTGAGGGTTTTGACGGTGGCGCGGGTGCCGACGGGGATGAAGGCGGGGGTGTGAATGTCCCCGTGGGGGGTGTGGATGGTGCTGGTGCGGCCGAGTGGTTCCCCTGTGCGGCGGCGGGTGATGGGTTCACCGCTGGTGGGTTCGCTGAGGTAGGTGCCCAGGGTGAAGGGGGTACGCGGCTGCTGGTCGACTGTCATGCAAACATTGTATATAAGAGACACCACCGCCCCGGCTTTGTGGCCTTGCGCGATAAGCACAGCTGGTTACCGCAGTCGGTTAGCACTGTCTGTTAACGCAGTCAGTTGACGCGGCCGGTAAGCACGGAGCGGTGGGGGTGTGAAGTTGTGACGGACGATGGTCGGGCGACTTAGCGGGTGTGCAGTGCGCGAGCGATCATCGGCCAGCTCTTGCGCATAGCCTGGCCAAACTGGCCGAAGCTGTGGGCACCGTAGGGCTGGTTGAAGTACTCGTACTTGACGCCAGCAGCGTTAGCCATGCCGCGGAAGAGACCAGTGCACAGGTAGGCACCGAATTCGACCATGGACTTGTCGGGCTGCTTGCGCATGTCGTGGTCGTCCGGTGGCATCTTGGGCTTGCCGAGGGAGGCCGACAGGAAGATCGGCTTACCGCGCAGCTTGTCCAGGTGCAGGGCCGGGTCGTAGTGGTACCAGGCGGGGGAGATGAAGCCAGCGTAGGCGTTCAGCGGGTTCACGCCGGGGGTGTTGAGAATCATGGAGTTCATGATGACAAGCTGGCTGAGCGGGTTCGCGGAGACGGGGCAGCCGGAGTAGGAGGCGCCAGCGTCGTAGAGCTTACCGTGGTGAGCCAGCAAGGCCAGGGCGGTGCCGGCGGACATGGAGTAGCCGGCGATGGCGTTACGACCGGTGGTCTTGAAAGCGCGCGCAATGGCAGGGGGAAGTTCCTGGGTGAGGTAGGTTTCCCACATCGGCTTGTAGCCCAGGGTGCGGTCCTCACGATACCAATCCGTGTAGTAGGTGGACGGAGCACCGAGGGGGTTGACCACGTAGACGTTCTTATTACGGAAGAACTTGCGGGCCCCGGAGGCAGGGTGGGACCACTGGTCGCCGTTGCCGCCGTACATGCCGGAGAGGAGGTAGAAGACGGGAGCCCGCCCCATATTCGGAGGGGTCATCACTTGGTTGGTAATGGTGCGCTTCATGGAGGGGCTGTACACCTTGACTTCCATGAGCTGGTTTCCGATCCAGCGCTTGCTCACAAGCTTTCCCGTGGGGGCTGCCTCTGCAGGAGCGGCGTTAAGCCCGAAACCTACCGCGAGGGCGGTGATCGCTGCGACCAGTGTCTTAGCGAAATGTCGACGCATACGCTTCTCTTTCCTATATATGGTGATAGTGAGGAAATACCAACCTAGTCTACACAGCTACAACGACGAGTCCACAACTAATTATTTACCCTTTGACCTGGTAAGGGTTATTTTATGGGAAGAAACACGGTCATCAGGTTGTTATAATCAGAGAATCTCAACGTTTTAGACGATTGACCTACTTCACTGCATCACGCATCACATTCGTAACTTAAGTTTCATTTTCTTGTTGAGGAGGATGATATGAAACGCTTCCCCATCCGCACCCTGCGCGCCCCCCTCGCCGGCGCCCTCGCCCTCATCGCCAGTACCGCGCTCTCCACCGGTATCTCCTCCGCCTGTCTCCCCCAGTCCACACCCATCATCGAAGGCATCGACTGGCACTACCTCAGCCCCGACGGCGGCCACCTAAAACTTGAGAACGGCAAGGTATCTGGAAGCGACTCCTGCAATTTGGTGTTCGGCGACTACACCATTACCCGCTCTCCTGCTGGCAACGTCCTCACCTTCGGACCTATTGCCACCACCAGCCGCTACTGCTACCAAGGGCACGCCACCCAGCAGGCCTTCACCGCACTCTTTAGCCGCCCCAACGGATACAAGGTCGTCACCCTCCCGGGCGGAGAACAACACCTCTCCCTCTACCCGGCCGGAACCAAAGGTGTCCTCTCCACCAACACCATGGTGTTCAGCAACCGCAACACCCACCCCGAGAAGCAGTAGCACTGCGCACACAGCTCGCCTGTGCAACACTGTCCTGTTACACTGCGCTGTAACGCTGCCGTCACAGCAACCCGACAGATAGAATTAGAATATAAAGTTCAGCCCCGCACCGGATTTCCCATATGCGGGGCTGAACTATTCACCGCGGTGGCGGCGGGATTTGAACCCGCGGTTGGGGTTAACCAACACTCGCTTTCGAGGCGAGCACCTTCGGCCACTCAGACACGCCACCGGGGAAAACTATACGTGAATTGTGCGAAAAGAGGAAAGTGAACGTGACAGACCATCCACCCCACCCCTAGCGCTTAGCGCGGAAAAACCTCTCTAACACCGCCGCACAGGGCCCTTCCCACACTCCCCCCACCACTTCTGGCACAAACGCCGCACCCGGCGCCCGCGGAATGTCCATCAACGAGCCACACCCACCCGTCTTAGGCTCCCACGCCCCAAAGACAATCCGCTGCACCCGCGCCCCCACTGCAGCACCCGCACACATCGCGCAGGGCTCCAACGTCACTACCAGAGTGCACCCTTCCAGGCGCCACCCGTCCCTCACCACTTTCGCGGCCGCCCGCAGCGCCAGCACTTCCGCATGCGCCGTGGGGTCCCCGTCGGCTTCCCGCCGGTTGATGGCCTCCGCTACGACCTTCCCCTGCGGGTCCACCACCAGTGCAGCCACCGGCACATCAGCCTGGCAGTCTGCGGGCCGCGCATCGTCGCCGGCGTCGTCAACGAGCAGCGCTAATGCCCGGCGCACCAGTGCTTCATCGGTGGCCGTTTGGGAGGGTTGCGGAAGGCCCATCCCGATGAGGGCCACTAGAGGCCGACCGCCCGATCCAGTTCCTCGTCAAAACCGAGTGTCTCTGCGATCTCCATAATCTGGTCGTCGGCCCAGCTTTCGTCGTCGTCCACAATGACGCTCAGGACGGATTCGGGCAGGCCGAGGTCTTCCAGGATGTTGAAGTCGCCGATGCCCCAGGAACCTTCCCAGTTTTCGTCGATCTCAGTCTCGTAGCCGCGGTCTTCCAAGGCATCGATAACGAAGCCGTCGTCGAGTGCGGCGTCGAGGTCGCTGACGAAGAGTTTGGTGCCGTTGGGCCCGGGGCGGACGATGATGAAGTATTCGCAGGCGCGGTTGAGGATGCCGAAGTTGACCCCCTCGGCTCGGATATTGCGCACTGCTTCTTCGAAGAAGCGGTAGTTTTCGAAAGCGTCGGCAGGCAGACGGGTGACGCGCCAGATGTTATCCGGTCGGGCAACCGCTAGACCGTATGACGGCGCAACGTTGGTGTCCTCCGGGGGGTTCGCACCGGTGGGTCGCACGTTCGACAAGTCCTCATAATCATTCTGTAAACGGTCGTTCTGCGGGTAATTCTTTGCCATATGACATACGGTAGCGATATGAACTCGAATTGTCAGTCCCCTCGGGAGAAGTCTCCTTCACAGTCTGTCTGCGTGCTGGGTTTGGGCCTCATTGGTGGCTCCCTGCTTCGGCGGCTGACGGCGTGTGGCTATCCGGCGTTCGGCTGGAACCGTAGTACCGCGACCGTCGAGCAGGCGGCAGCCGACGGAATGGACGTGTCCGGGGACTTGCCCGCCACGTTGCAGCGTGCCGCCCGGGAGGACGCGTTACTGGTAGTGGCGGTGCCGTTGTTCGCGGTGCCAGAGTTGCTGGCGCAGATTGCCGAGTATGCCCCGCAGTGTCCGCTGACCGATGTGGTGTCGGTGAAGGTGCAGGTGCTGCGGGCAGTGCAGGAGGCGGGGTTGGCCGCCACCTATGTGGGCTCGCATCCGATGGCGGGGACGGAGAATTCTGGCTGGGGTGCGACGGATCCCTCGCTGTTCGAGAACGCCACGTGGGTGGTGATGGCGGGTGGGGCGGAGTCCGTCACCGCCCGCGTGCGGGAGATTTCGGAAGCGGCCGGCGCTGTGGTGGTGGAGACGGATCCGGTGTCGCATGACGGCGCGGTGGCCTGTATTTCGCATGTGCCGCATTTGGTGGCGGAGGCGCTGTCGGTGGCGGCGGTGACGGAGCAGGTGGGTGGCGGCGATACTGCGTTGCGGTTGTCTGCGGGGTCGTTCCGCGATGGGACGCGGGTGGCGGGGTCCGCCCCGGCGCTGGTACGGGCGATGTGTGAGGGGAATCGTGAGGCGGTGCTGCCGGTGTTGGCGGAGACGATTGCGCTGCTACAGCAGAGCTATGACGAGTTGTCCCAGCAGGGGACATGCGAAACGCTGGTGGAGGCAGGGTATGCCGCGCACCAGCGTTATCGCACCATGATGAAGGAGTTGGGCCGCTAGCGGGGGTTAGGCGTCGACCGGTTCGGGGGTGTGGTCGTCGGTGTTGTGCCGCGGGCCGGTGCCGGGGCTGTAGACGCGTTGCAGGCGGACGTTGTCGCCCAGGTCCCACACTTCGCCCAGGTCCATGGGCTGGAGGTCGTCGCGGTCGGCAGTGCGGAGGAGGGGCACTCCGTGGTTGGCGGTGTCGGCCAGTCCGGCTACGCTCTTGCCTTTGCTCTTGCCTGTGGTCCTGCTGGCGGCAGCACCGGCGGCGGTGTTCTTGGAGTCGTATTCGGAGGGTTCCAGGTCGATGGAGTCGCGCAGCACGGTGGAGCGCATGCAGAGCACGCCGATGAAGGCGAGGACGGACACGATGCCGATGCAGATAAAGATGACGTTGATGGAGTTGCCGTAGGCGTTCATCACCATCTCGGCAACTTTATCCCCTGAGGACAGTACGGAGAGGTCTTTGACGTGGGAGAGTTCGGAGAGCTGTTTGGCGTTGGCGCCTTGTTTCATGAGTTCGTGGGCGCCGGCGGTGACGTTATTGGTAAGGTTCCTGTTGAAGAAGGCACCCAGTACTTGCAGTCCGACGGTACCGCCCATGGAGCGGGAGAAGGTGACGACGGCGGTGGAGGCGCCGATGTCCTTGTATGCGACGGTGTTCTGGACGGCGAGCACGAGGTTCTGCATGGAGGCACCTTGGCCGATGCCGATGAGGGAGAGGCCGAGGGCGATGAACCAGTAGGGGGTGTTGGCGTCGCAGAAGCTCATCATGATGGTGCCGAGCATCATGATGCCGATGCCGAAGGTGACGGAGGGCTTCCATTTACCGCGGGCGGACACGATGAAGCCGGAGACGGTGGAGGCGACGAGGGAGCCGAGCACGATGGGGAGGAGGGCGAGACCGGAGTGGGTGGGGGTGTAGCCGCGGCCCATCTGGAAGTACTGACCCATGAAGACGCCGACGGAGTTCTGGGAGATGCCCAGGACGATGGAGACGGCGATGGCGAGTTTGGTGATACGGCTGTTGAGAACCTTGTAGGGGATGATCGGTTCGGCGGCTTTGCGCTCCCAGAAGGCGAATCCGATACCGATGATGATGGCGACGACGAGCGGTACCCAGAATTGCCAGGTGGAGAACGTGGCCTTCTTTGAGGCTTCGGACATCCACAGCATGAAGGCGGTGACGCTGAGGGTGATGAGGACGGCGCCTAGGTAGTCGACTTTCGGCTTGCGTTTGGGGGCGGGCGGGACGGTGAGTTTGAGTTGGACGACGATCATGGCGATGACGGTGAAGGGGACGCCGATCCAGAAGCACCAGCGCCAGCCCATGAGGTCCACGATGAAGCCGCCGAAGACAGGGCCAGCCACGGTGGCGACGGCGATGACGGCACCGAGGTAGCCGTTGTATTGGCCGCGTTCACGGGGGCTGGTGACGGTGGCGATGACCGCCTGGGAGAGGGATATTTGCAGGCCGAGGCCCAAGCCTTGGATGATGCGGAAGCCGATGAGGGCTCCGGTGTTCCAGGCGAAGCCGGAGAGTAGGGAGCCGAGGGCGAAGATGACGAAGCCGGCCATCAGTAGATGCTTTTTGTGGAATTGGTCGGCGAGTTTGCCGGCGATGATGGTGGCAATAGTGGAGGAGAGCATGCTGGCGGTGATGACCCACGTGTAGGCGGTCTGGGAGCCGTGCAGTTCCTTAATCATGGTGGGTAGGGAGGTGCCCACGATGGTTAGTGAGGTCATGGCGACGAACATGCCGACCATGACGCCGACGAGTGCTTGGAGCACTTCGCGCCGGCGCGTCTTCTTTCCTTGCTTGTCGTTCACTACTGTCCTTTGTTCGTCTTGTCGTTCTTCGTTGCGTTTGTGCTGCGTATGATGTGTGTGGCGCGGGACGCCGGGGTGTGGGGGACGCTGTGGCCCGCTTGGCTTCTGCCTGCTGGTGGGGCGTCTGATGGTGGGGTTAGGGGTTCTCTCGGAGTTTTTTTCGTATGTCCGCGCTGAGGCGTTCGAGTGTCTGGGTGACGTGTTCGATGTCGTCGTCAGACCAGGTTTCGAGGGCTTGTTTGGCGAAAATGGAGTGTTGCTCGGTGACGTCTTTGAGGGTGGTTCGGCCTTTGTCACTCAAGGTGATGAGGGTGGCGCGGGCGTCTTGGGGGTCGGAGGTGCGGGAGATGAGACCGCGTTCTTCCATGCTGGCCACTTGTCGGGAGATGACGGATTGGCTGAGGTGGAGGATCTTGGCGATGTCGTTGATGCGGATGCCGCCTTGTGTGCTGCCGGAGTTGCCGTTAGGGCAGTCGTCGATGTGGGGTCCGGCGATGGTGCCTTTTTCTTGGGCGTGGGCGTAGAAGTCCTCTTCGAGTTTGAGGTGCCAGAGGATGCCAAATTCGGTGTGGCTGAGGCCTGATGAGGCGCCGATGGCGATGGTGACGCGCCGGTAGGTACGGTTCAGCCGGGCGATCTCGGCGACAAGATTCGCGATGGGCTGGCGGTTCTCCGGGGTTTCACTCATGACCTCCACTATAAACTTGTATTCGGAATGAATACAAATTATGGGCGTTCCTGTGCTGCGCGTACTGAATCGTGGAAGATAGGAATCGACAAGGCAGTAGCTATCTGGATGCTAGGTGTGAGAGAATCCGTGAGCACATAAAGAAAGAGGCCGAGAAACGACTACTAATTGCTCCCATGTAAATCGTTTCTTGGCCTCTTCAAGTAAGTGACTGCACACAATACCGGCGCTCTCTCTCTTGCACTGACGGTCTCCCATCCGTCAGGCAACGCCACAGTCACTTAGCCGCCTCAATCGCTCAAAAGGCGGCAGTCTTTGAGGACTATCAACACTATTCGTTTTTGTCCTGCCTTCAGTGTACATATCTTCTACCCGCTTGCCTAGCCAGTTGACCAAGTTTCCATTTACACATATGAAAAATCGCTCTGAGCAAACTTTCCACTATGTCCGCTGATCTTAAAATGTGGAGAACACTGTAAAACTGTAACTCGTGCAGATAGAAGTCCTAGTTTGACCAATTAACACTGGTAAAACACTATTTTTAAACCGTGGAAAATCTTCTTCCAGAAAGAAATTTGTTACTTTGTAAACCGTTGTCTCATGTAGACAAACTCGCGTTACACAAAAAAACGGTTGAACAAATCACTATTCAGATGTCCAATTCATACAGATCCGGGACGGAAACTTTGGCAACTATTTGCCCTAATTACCCGCCCACGCGACTCATCACCGCCCCAACACACAGACTCCACCCCTCCCCCACGCGCTCTACTTCTCCGACACTCCCGCATGCAGAGCAGCCTGATGCTGTGGACACCACCAGCTCACAGACACCCCAATAAACTGGCCCTTCTGCTCCGCCGTCATGCCATTGTCAACAAGAAGCAACGCCATAGCGATCTGGTCGAAGGAATAACCCTTATCAAACTGCCGGCACACCGACTTCGCCGCAGCCACCTCATCCGCCTGCGTCCCCTTAATCCCCACCGTCACAAGATAATTATGGAACAACGGCGCCTTCTGCTCCTCTGACATCGACGCCAGCGCATCCCCCGCCTGGTTACTAGCACCCCCATGGTTATCCCGCCAGGCTCGCACCCCCAACGCCAGCGCAGCCGTCACCACCGCCACCAGCAACACCGTCAACAAGGTCTTCCCCCACACCCGCCGCTGGTGCAACTGCGCAAACGTCTCCATATCCACCGGCTGCTGCCACGTGTCGTCCGGCCGCGTATGCGCAACAGCGTCCTGCAGCCACTCCACAAAAGCCACATTGGTACGTGTGGTGACGGCCTCCACCCGGCCCACCTGCATCTGCTTCGGCAGGTCCCGCGGAGGGTTACGGAACGTGAACACCACCGTACCGGGCTTCTCCTTGCCCTCCTGCGGGGTCCGTTGCCACGCCACACTCCGCAATGCGCCCACCGGAATCTCCAACGGCTCGCCCTGATTCTTGCGGGGATCCTCATGCGTCACGGTGACGGTGTTCGTCCGGCTATCGAAAGTCGCTCTGGCCTGCTTGCCGTCTAGATTGGAGATGCTCATAGGGCTAAACCTACCGGCACAGCCAAATGAAAAACCACCATTATGAAAATGGTTACTGGGCGGGCGTCAGTAGGCCGGCAATAATGCAGGTCAGGGCAATGCGGTGAAAATACGAAAAACCCTGGCGGAAAGCTCAAAAAGCTTATTTACCAGGGATTTTAACCGTGCGCTCGAAGGGATTCGAACCCCCAACCTTCTGATCCGTAGTCAGATGCTCTATCCGTTGAGCTACGAGCGCCCGCTGTTAAGTTCAGCAAAAAGAAGTATATGCGTTTTTGTGGCGGAAACAAAATTGTCCAACCGTTCCCCCAAGTGAGCACTGTCTTTAAACTGGAATTTGCCCCCGAGACAACTGAATTTAACCAACCGGAACGTCACCACGCTCACCCCCCGACGTCTCCCCTCCGGCACCACCCACTCTTCACCCGTGAAGGAGAACCCATGTCGGACGGCATGTCCCGTCGCGCGTTCCTCGGCTACACCGCACTCGCCGCCGGAGCCCTCGCCACCTCACACCTCAACATCGCCAGCCCCACCGCCTGGGCAGCCCCCGCCACCCCACCCACACGCCCCTACCTCAGCAACGTACGCATCCAAGCCACCGCCCTCGAATTCATCACCGTCCAACGCAAAGAAGGCAAAACCTGGTCCCCCGCCATCGCCGGAAAACCCTTCCCCCTGGTCACCCGCACCGACCTGGCCAAGCGACACAGTCTCCGCCCCACCCACCCCCTACTGGCCTTCGCACAACTCTCCGACCTCCACGTCACCGACGCACAATCCCCCTCCCGCATGGAGTTCGCTCACGCCCGCGTCCGCTCCGCTTACCGCCCCCACGAACCCCTCATCCCCTTCGGCGTCAACGCCGCCGTCAAACGCATCAACCGCTACCCCTACGGACCCATCACCGGCCGCCACCTAGACTTTGTCGTCATGGGCGGCGACGCCACCGACAACCACGAAAAAGTCGAACTGGACTGGGTGATGCGGATCCTCAACGGCGGCTCCTTCATCGCCAACACCGGCCACCCCCACAAGTGGGAAGGCGTCGGCGCCACCGGCGACCCCTACTACTGGCAGCCCAGCAGCTCCGCCGCCGACGTCTACAAAAACCGCGGCTTCCCCACCATCCGCGACTTCTGGCACACCCTACTCCGCACCCCCGTCCAGTGCCCGGGACTCAAAGTGCCCTGGTACGCCGTCCAAGGAAACCACGACAACTGCTTCATCGGCGCCTTCCCCGACAGCCCCATCGTGAACCAGTTCTATGTGGGCGCGAAGAAGCTCATGAACCTCGACCTCGACGACCTGCTGGGCAACACCTACCCCGAACTCGACAAAGACACCAACCCGCTGGCGGACATCATCACCGGGAAGAAAGAATTCCTCACCACCGTCACCCCCGACAAACGACGCGCCCCCTTCACCGTCACCGAATACGTCAACGAACACTTCAAACCCGAAAACCTGGGCCCCGGCCCCCGCGGCCACGGCTTCACCGGCACCAACACCCGCCCCTACTACCTCTTCGAAATGGTACCTGGCGTGGCCGGCATCGTACTGGACACCAACAAACCCGACGGCGGCCCCGACGGCTGGCTCGGCGGCCGACAAATGGCATGGCTAGAACAACAGCTAAAGCGACTCAACTCCCGCTACTTTGACACCGACGGCACACTCCACCGCACCGGTGTCAAAGACAAGCTAGTGTTCCTCTTCACCCACCACCCCTCCACCAACATCAACAGTCGCGGCAAAGCCACCCCGCGAGACGGCGAAGACTGCCCCTCCAGCCACAGCGCCGCAGAGATCGTCACCCTCCTACAACGCTTCCCCAGCGTGGTGGCGTGGGTGAACGGGCACACACACGGCAGCTGCATCACCCCCCACAAACACAGCAACCCGCTGCGCAGCTTCTGGGAGATCAATACGCCGAGCTTCGTGGACTGGCCCCACATGGGCCGCATGATTGAACTGGCCGACAACCATGACGGCACACTCTCCCTCTTCACCACCCTCTTCGAGCCAGACATTCCTCACAACCCCGGCGCCGCCGCAAATGCACAGGACCGGCTGGCCTCCCTCTACCGCGAGCTGGCGTTGAACGACTTCGAGAATGACTGGAAGTCGCTGATTGGGACGGTGCGTGATGGCAATACTGAGCTGGTGCTCACCAATCCGCTGACCAACCGGCTGGGCCACTAGACAGCCCCGGCAGAGCAGCCCCGGCAGACTGCCTGTGCGGCGTGGACTGTACGGAGTGGGCTGCCTGTGCCGCGTGAATAATGAGAACACGACGGACCCCCGACTGCTGATGCAATCGGGGGTCCGTCACAACTGCGGAGGCGAGAGGATTTGAACCTCCGGACCCCGCAAGGGGTCAACTCCTTAGCAGGGAGCCCCATTCGGCCGCTCTGGCACGCCTCCAGGTGAAGTTATGTGAACCGCGGCGAACCACGTGAACACTGGGTGCAAGTTTATTAGGCCACGGGTGAAAAAAGCAACACAGCCTAGGCATTTAGCCACGCACCCGGCGCACCACCCGCTGCACAAGCATCATGACAAGGTAGAAGAGCCCGGCCATAACAGCAATCATGCCGCCCGCCGACAACTCAAAGAGCACACTCACCACCACACCCAGCAGCGCAATGCCCACACCCGCCAGCGGCGCCACCACAAGCAGAGTCCGCCAGGACTTCACCAATGGTGTCAATCCGGCAGCCGGAGCCGCCACCAACGCCACCGGCAGAATAGTTCCCACCGCGGGAATGAGCACCACAATGGTCGCCACAATAAGCATCAAAATAATGCCCTCGGCACGTGCCCCAGACAGCCCCGCCGCCCGGAACCCAGACCCATCAAAGGCATAAAACACCAGCTTGTTCCCCACCGCCAGCGCCACCACAACCGCCACCAGGAGAACCACCGCAGCAGCCACCACATCCGCCGGCCGCACATTCAAAATGGAGCCGGTAAGGAAACTTTCGATGCGCAACGGCAGCGGCTGGAACCACTTCAGCAGGAAGTAGCCCAGCGCAAAACCTAGGGTGAGCACAATTCCGGCGGCCGCCTGCGAGGACTGGCCGGGAATGCGCGCCAGCCGGTGCATCAGCCAGGCCATCGGTATACACATGAGGGCCGCCCCGGCGAAGAGGCACAAGGACAGCACCATGTGGCGTTGCATAGTGGACAAACCGGCAGCCAGCGGCACCGCGCACACCACCCCCAGTACAGCGCCGGGGAAAGTAGCGTGGGTGACAGACTCGGTGAAGAAAATGCGCTGGTGGAGGACGGCCAAGCAGCCTACCAGGCCACCAAGTGCCCCCACCAGGATGGCCTCCAGGAGGGGCAGGCGGAGAATCTGCCAGCCGGACACGCTGGCTACATCTACGGCAGCAGCGGAGATACTGGCGGTGACAGTAGACGTACTAACGGCAGCGGCGGAGCTGCCAGCGGCAGCAAGGGTAAGGAAACTCATGCCCCGGCACCCCGCTTCCGCATCACATAGCCCACCGGCAGCAACAGGGCAAACAGTGCCAACACCGACAAGGCGACAGCAGCCTGCGGGGAAATGGGGTGTGGGGAGTCCACCGTCATCAACCACATACCGAACCAACCGCCAGCCACACCCACCAGAATGGCCACCGGTACCATGGTGGAAATGCGGTGCGTCACTAGGCGGGCAGCCGCACCCGGCACCACCAGGTAGCCGATCACCAGCAACACCCCCACCGCCGAACTAGATGCCACCACCACCGCGGCAATAGCGGCATTGGCCAAGAAATCCACAGCCGTAGCACTCATACCGGAGGCCATGGCCCCGTCCCGGTCGAAGGCGCGGAACACTTGGGCGCGCCACGACACCCCAATGGCTACCAGAGCGATGAGGCAAACGAGGATGGACTGCACCAGGCGGGCGTCGGAGACCTCCAGGAGGCGGCCGAACATGAGAGCCTCCAGCTGGCCAGACATGTCCCCTTTGTAGAGGGAGAGCACCACGCCGAAGCCGAAGAAGCTGGTGAGGACGATGGCGGTGCCGGCTTCGTTGATGCGGCGGGAACGCCCCAGCCAGGTGAGGGCGA